>Ga0101944_10000673_pt1 | contig 92762 bp, 73 predicted proteins | sample DewCreD2012metaG_FD_75245 | JGI IMG/M metagenome (GOLD analysis project Ga0101944, IMG submission 75245) | Hot spring sediment bacterial and archeal communities from British Columbia, Canada, to study Microbial Dark Matter (Phase II) - Dewar... ... | reverse complement strand
CCGCCGCAAAAAATTTCGCCAGCCCAAGCGAGGGCGAGGCGGAAGGGGGGTGTGGGGGGAATTCCGCCTCGCCCGAGCCGAAGCGAAGCCCCGCCGCCCTGCTCGTTCAGAGCAGAGTCCCGCAAAAAAGTTTTCCTTTCCTTTTAGAAGAAAAAGAAATCGCGGGCAAAATAAAAATAAAAAATTGCGAAGAAAACTTTTTTGCGGAACAGCGAGCGAAGCGAGCGGCGGCGGGACAGAGCGAATTAGTCAGGATTTTGTTCAAAATGAGTTCTGACTTTTTCCAACAAACACCACCACAATTAAAATCTTAAAGGCTAAATTTTGAATTTGAATTTGGAAATTTAAATTTCTATTTCAAAATTTAAAATTTTTCTAGTGGGGATAGAGGGAGTCGAACCCTCAAGTTCTTGCGAACACACGGCCCTGAACCGTGCGCGTCTGCCAATTCCGCCATATCCCCTCAATTTCTTAAAAATCAATGAAAAGATTGCTAATTGATGGTATAATATTTCGACTCAGTTGGCAATCAAATGGGTGCCTTTTTAATCAAAATTCCGATCAAAAGGAAAAACCCAATAGAAATAAAAACATCAGCCAAATTAAAAATCGGAAAAAAACTGAAATTAATAAAATCAGTTATACATCGATGAATTAGGCGGTCAAGCAAATTTGAAATTGCTCCGGCTAGGATTAGAATTGAAAATAAAGGCCAATTTCTTTTTTGACTGAGGTAGATGATAACAAAAATACCAAATAATGAACCAAGTAAAATAAAATTAATATTTAACGTTATTCCCCAAGAGAGACCGGGATTGCAAAGCTGACAAAAAAACTCCGATCCGCAAGGAGGAAGTTTTTTTGCTGACCAGAACTTGGTTGTTTGATCGATAATAACCAACAACAAAAATAGCGTTAGCTTTGTTGTTTTTGACATTTGAGGCAGGTTTTAGCGGCCGGATAGGCCATTAATCGTTCAACTGGAATTTCTTCTTGGCAATTATCGCATTTTCCATAAGTGCCAGCTTTCATTCTTTCGAGCGCAGCATTGATTTCATTTAATTCTTTTTCAAGAGTTTCAGTAATACTAGCATTGGCAGTAAATTCTTCGATTTCTTCGGCATTGTCTTCTATTTCTCGACCGAAATCCTTGAATTCTGCTTGATAGTCTCCGTCTTTCTCTTCGGCAATTTTACTAAGATCATTTTCAAGTTTGGCTTTTTTTTCTAAAAGCATCACTTTTAGTTTTTCAAGAGTGTTTGTTTCTAACATAATTTTTAATTTTATTGTTTACGGAATATATAATAAAGGGAAATGACAAAAAAAACAAATTATTCTTTACAGTTGAGTTAAAATAGGTTATATTAGACTGAGAGAAAAGGAGAGAAAAGCGTCTGAGAAAGTAATCACTTTCGAGCTGCAGAAAGAAAGCCTTGATTAAAAGGTGATTAGAATCTGCCGGAGGGTCCGTAATCACCCCCAATTAAGTCTTGTTAATTTTTAAATAACAAGAGAAATAAGGTGGTACCGCGTTAGAACGCCCTTATGCATTGTTTTGCGTGAGGGATTTTTTAATTAAGCTAATTAATGGAAAAAATTTCAAAAAAATATCGCTTATAAATTTAATTTACAAACTTATGCAATTTAAAAAAGTGGATCCTAAAAAGAAATATGCTGAAATGGAAAAAGAAGTGCTGGCTTTTTGGAAAAAAGACAAAACTTTTGAAAAATCGGTTGAGTTTCGTTCGAAAGACAAAATGTATAGTTTTTATGATGGTCCGCCATTTATTACTGGCGTGCCTCATTATGGAACTTTGCTGTCTTCGATTGTCAAAGATGTTGTACCTCGTTATTGGACGATGAAGGGTTTTCGTGTAGAGCGTCGTTGGGGCTGGGATTGTCATGGCTTGCCGGCGGAAAATATGGTGGAAAAAAAATTGGGAATTAAAAGCAAGAAGGAAATTGAGGAAAAAGTGGGGATTGCTGTTTTTAATGATGTTTGTTTAAAAGAAACCTCTCAAATTGCCAGTGAATGGGAAAGTGTGATTGATCGAATTGGCCGTTGGGTGGAGTTTAAAGGGGCTTACAAGACCATGGACAAGGATTATATGGAATCAGTCTGGTGGGGTTTTTCTCAATTGTATAAAAAAGGATTGGTCTATGAAGATGTGCGAGTCTCTCTTTTTTGTCCCCGTTGTTCCACGCCACTTTCCAATTTTGAAATTGCTATGGACAATTCTTATGAAATGGATAGTGATCCGTCGGTATTTGTGAAAATGAAAGTGAAAGGCGAAGAAAATACTTATTTTTTGGTTTGGACCACCACTCCTTGGACACTGCCGGCCAATGTGGCTTTGGCGGTAGGAAAGGATATTGATTATGTAAAAATTAACAAAGAAGATAAGTTTTATATTCTAGCCAAAGAGTTGCTGGAGAAAGTTTTCAATAAGGAGAAATATAAAATTATCGAAGAAAAAAAGGGAGAAGGCTTAGTTGGTTTGAAATATGAACCAATCTTTCCCCACGAAATCGAAAATGGCTATCGGGTGATTGCTGGCGATTTTGTGACTACTGAAGATGGAACGGGAATTGTGCATATTGCTCCGGCTTATGGTGAAGATGATTTTCAAGCCAGGAAATCAAATGATTTGCCAATGATTATGAATGTGGATGAAGAAGGTCAATTTACTGAAGGTTATTGGAAAGGACAGAAAGTTTGGGAAGCTAACAAAGAAATAGTAACTTGGCTCAAAGAGAATGGTTTTCTTTTCAAACGGGAACAAATTACTCACAGTTATCCCCATTGCCATCGCTGTCACACCAAATTGATTTATAAAGCTCAACCAGCTTGGTATGTAAATGTCGATAAAATCAGGAAAGATTTGTTGGAAAAAAACGAAAATATCAATTGGTATCCGGCATTTTTGAAACACGGTCGTTTCCAAAAAGGGATTGAAACCGCGCCGGATTGGAATATTTCCCGCGATCGCTATTTTGGTACGGCTATTCCAGTTTGGAAATGTGAAAATAAAAATTGTAAAAATATCAAAGTTTTTGCTTCTTATTCTGAATTAGAGGAAGTCTCGGGAATCAGTTTAGCCGATTATCATCGACCAAAAGTAGATGAAATAGTTTTTAGGTGCGATGATTGTGGTGGGCAAATGAAAAGAATTCCTCAAGTTTTTGATTCTTGGATTGAATCGGGTTCAATGCCTTTTGCCCAATTCCATTATCCTTTTGAAAACAAGGAAAAATTTGAAAAAAGTTTTCCCACTGATTTTATTGCCGAATATATTGCTCAAACTCGAGCTTGGTTTTATGTTCTCCATGTTTTGTCAGTCGGTATTTTCGGCAAAGAAAGTTTTAAAAATGTGGTGACTACGGGAACAATTGCCGGAAATGATGGCAAGAAAATGTCGAAATCTTTGGGAAATTATACAATGCCAGATTTAGTGCTGGAAAAATATAGCGCTGATGCTCTGAGATTTTATTTAATTTCTTCACCACTTCTTAATGCTCAAAATATCAATTTTTCTGAAAAAGCTATTGCTGATATTCAAAGAAAATTGTTGGCCACTCTCTGGAATAGCTATTCTTTCTTTGTTCTTTATGCCAATGTTGATAGTTGGCAACCGATGGAAAAAGAAATTAAGCCAAAAAATTTATTAGATAGGTGGATTCTCTCAGAAATTAATAAATTGGTTAAAGATGTTGACGAGAGCATGCAAAATTATGATTTGGTTCGCTCAACTAAGCCTTTTGAAAAATTTGTGGACAACCTTTCCAATTGGTATATTCGAAGAAGCCGAAGACGATTTTGGAAAAGCGAGAGCGATGAGGACAAAAAAGAAGCCTATCAAACGCTTTGGACCGTGTTGGTGACGCTTTCAAAAATTTTAGCGCCCTTTTGTCCATTTATTGCAGATGAAATATATCGAAATTTGACTGGCAAAGATAATTCAGTTCACTTGGAGGATTTTCCAATTAGCAATCAAGCGCTTGTTGATGATGAATTAAGTCGAAAGATGGCGCTGACCAGGAAGGTTATTGAACTGGGTTTGTCGCTTCGAGCGGAAAATGGAATGAAAGTGCGTCAACCTTTGGCTAAAATAGTGGTTTCAGAAAAGCTAGAGGAAGAGTTTCTTGATTTGATTCGAGATGAAATTAATGTGAAAAAAGCCGAGTCGGCAAAAGAGTTTTCGGCAACACTAAAAACCAAAGAGGATGGAATGCTTAAGATTGGTCTTGATATTGAATTGAGTGAAGAACTTAAAATAGAGGGTTTGATGCGAGAATTGATTCGTCAGATTCAAGCAGCACGAAAAGAAGCGGGATTTGAAGTGGATGATCGAATAGCGCTGACTTATTCTGGAGGAGCAATTATTTTTGAAAAATTTGGCAAAGAGATTGGACAGGAGGTGTTGGCGGAAACTATTAAAGAAGCAGCCACTCAAGAAAATGAAGGATTTGCAAAAGAAATTAAATTAAGCGGAGAAAAAGTTCAGTTTTGGTTGAAAAAGAAATAAAGTAAAAAAAGAGGCGTCAAAAAGAAATAGAAAGCGGAAAACGTCCGCTTTTTATTTTGGGCACAATAAAAACGCTCTCGAAAGCGTCAATTAATAAAACTATAAAAACTAAAACCGGTGTATTGGTAATCAAATGGTTCGGTTACCGGGGCGCTGAGGCCCAAAAATAATTATTTAGTGGCCTAGCGCCACCGGTTTCCAGCCTTTACCTTCTTAAAGTTTTATCGTTTTTTATTATTATTGTAACGATTAAACCATACATTGGAAGATGGAGGCTGGGAGGCATCGTACTTTTATGACGATGAATTGTTCTTCTACCACTCTCTGGAGATATGATTATCTCCGACGTTTTTGTTTTTGTTTTTTGAAAAACGGCGATTTATTTTTGTTTTTTTGAACAGTAGAAGGAATCCAGTTATGAATAGGGGGAAATCATAACTGGAATTCTTCTACCGTTCTGACAGAATAGTAGAAGATTGGGAAGGAACTTTACAAACTTATTATAGCATTTTTGGAAAATTTGGTCAATAAATCATTCAAAAAATTCTTTTATTAAGCGATTTAATTAAAATTACTTTCAAAATAATTCATTAAAAATAATAAATGAATCAAAAAAAGTTTTCCACAAACTATCAACAGCTAGTTTAAATTTTCAAAGATTGCTTTTAGTGCCTTATCTCCAGAATCTTTGGAAGTGGCAATGATTAAATATTTTCCGCTAGCATCCATACCATAATCAATCGAAAGGCTACTATCTTCCTCTTTAAAATTAAAATAGCGAATTCCAGGGTTTATTTCACTTGGTTTAAAATTCACAGTCAATTTTTCCACTGTTGGACTTTCATCAAGGAATAATCCGGAGAAAAGAGACGGCATAAGATTCTCATTAGAAATCATTTTTGCGGCTAAGGTTGAGTCGGCTGTTTCAGCAATAAAAGCAATTTTCTTTATTTTTTCCTGAGTTGACGGTCGAATTTCATAGTAAACGAAAATATACCCATTTCTAAGTTCATTTTGATAATTGTTTTCAAGATTGATACCTAATTTTAAAAGGAGCTCTTGGGCTGAGAAAGTTACTCCTTGTTCATCTTGAATTTTATAAATTACACCTTTAGTGGATAGTTCGGCATCCAATTCGGGATCGTTTTTTGCTTGATCAAAAATAGATTTAAGTGTAACTTTTAATTCCTGACCAGTTTCTTGAGTAATTGATTTTATAGCTGATTGAATTTCAACCGGTTTATTTGATTCTGATTTATCTTCCATCTCAACAGGTGTTTTATCTTGGATAATTTCTTGAGTGTTATCACTTTTTATCACTTTAAAATAATAAAAAGCTAGTGAAAAAGCTGCAAAAGCAATAGCCATCACCAAGACAACTGACAGCCAGTGATTTATTTTTTTGGTTTTTTCGATAGAAGGCTGGCTTTTATTGAAATCAAATGATGGGATTGATGGTTGTTTTTTTTCGTTTAATGTTGGTTGATTTTTATCAGGATTGGTTTTTTGATTTTGAATAATTACTTTTTCCAACGCGTTTGGCACTTCACTATTTTTTGGTTTTTTAAAATCATAAGGGACATCTTCTGGTATGGCTTTGAAATTTTTTAAATCAGTTTCAAAGGGATTTAATTGGGGTTTGTTTTTTAGAGGAATAGTCTTTTTTGTTTTCGGTAACGTTTCATTTTTCGGTTCTTGTTTATTTAATTCAACATCAAAAACAACCGTTCTAATTTCAGGTTTTTTTCCTTCAAGATCTCCTTTGAGGGTTCTGATTTTATAGGAAATTTTTTTTTCTATTTTATTTTTTTCTTCTTTTTGTTTCGTGTTTAACCCAAACATAAATCTTTTTTAAAAAGCAAAAGAGTGCTTCTTTGCATCACAAGACTGATTATAATTTAAAAGTTTCAAATTGGCAAATAAATCTGGTCGAAATAAAAAACAGAGAAAGACTTTTCAGTCTAACTCTGTTTTTTATAATTTCCATTATGGTTTTTTACTCCCTTAATTGTTAAGTTGATTCTTCCAAGATTATCTATTTCCTTTATTTTAACGGTAACAATATCACCAACTTTTAAGACGTCTTCCACTCGGGCCAATCTTTGTTCAGAAATTTCACTGATATGAACCATTCCTTCTTGGTTGGGAAGTATTTCAACAAAAGCTCCAAAATTCATAATTTTCACTACTTTTCCTTGATAAATTTCACCGGGAACTACTTCTTTAGTCAGGTTTTCGATCCATACTTTGGCTTTTTCACCCGATTCGGCATTATTTGAAGTAATAAAAACAGTACCGTCATCCTCAATATCAATTGCTACGCCGGTTTCATCGATAATCTGATTGATAATTTTTCCTCCAGGTCCGATAACATCGCGAATTTTATCAGGTTTGATTTTAATGGTGATAATTCTTGGAGCGAAAGGTGACAATTCTTTTCTTGGTTCGGGGATAGCTGAGAGCATTTTCTCCATGATTTCTAAACGGTTTCGACGAGCTTGATTGAAAACTTCCTCAGCAATTTGTGGAGTGATTCCATCAATTTTAACATCCATTTGTAAAGCAGTAATTCCATTTTTTGTTCCGGCAATTTTAAAGTCCATGTCGCCATAGTGATCTTCCGGTCCTTGAATGTCTGAGAGAATCTTATATTTTCCTTCTTTTCCAACAATAATTCCCATAGCAATACCACTAACTGGGGCTTTTATTGGCACTCCGGCATCCATTAGTGCCAAAGTGGATCCACAAGTAGATGCCATTGAAGATGAGCCATTGGAAGCTAGTGTTTCACTAACCAAAAGCATAGTATAAGGAAACTCATCTTTGGAAGGAATGACAGGAATTAGAGCCTTTTCAGCTAAAGCGCCATGGCCGATTTCTCTTCGACCCGGACCTCTCATTGGTTTTACTTCTCCAACTGAATAAGGTGGGAAATTGTAGAAATGCATATATCTTTTCTTGTCATTAGTTTCCATGGTATCTACAATCATCTCACTTCCTGGAGAGCCCAAAGTTACAGTAGTGAGAGTTTGAGTGTCTCCTCTTTGGAATACTCCGGACCCATGAGTTCGTGGGAGCAAGCCAACCAAACAGTCAATTGGACGAACCTGATCAAGTTTTCGGCCATCGGGACGATTATCAGAGGAAAGAATTTCATCGTGGAGAATGTCGTTAACTGTTTCTTCAAATAAATGAAGAGCTGCTTCACTTAAATCTTCCTGAGGATATTTTGTTTGAAGCATTGTAAACAAATCTTCCCGGATGGTGTCCATTTTAGCTTCTCGCAAAGTCTTTTCGTGAGTGTAGAGTGCCCCCTTAAGATCATTATCTTTGAAAAATTTAATAATTTCTTGCTCAATATTTTTCGGAACTCCGTCAAATTCAATAATTGTTTTTTTCTTGCCAATTTCCCTAATGATTTCCTTTTGAAATTCACAAAGTTTTTTTATTTCTTCAAAACCAAAATGAAAAGCTTTGGCCATTTCAGCTTCTGGTGTTTCTTTAGCGGCTGCCTCAACCATATTAATTTTTTCGGCAGTGCCAGCGATTACCAAATCAAAGGGTGAAGTTGCCAGATTTCCATTGCTAGGATTAATAATAAATCCTTGATTGTTTTTTCCAACCCTTACAGCTGAGACCGGACCTGACCAAGGAATATTGGAAATTCCTAAAGCTAAAGAAGCGGCAATAATTGAAAGAATTTCCGGTGAATTTTCCTGATCAATTGAAAGCACGGTTGCTACTACCTGAACCTCATTTCTCATTCGATGATCAAAAAGCGGTCGAATTGTCCGGTCAATTAAACGACTATTGAGAACAGCCTCCTCGGAAGGACGTCCTTCTCTTTTAATAAAGCGACTTCCCTTGATTTTTCCGCCAGCATAATAACGTTCTTCATAATCAACCATTAACGGGAAATAATCCATTCCTTTGGCTTTTCTTTTGCTCATCACAGCAGTAGCTAACACCATGGTTCCGCCTAATTTAACCGTAACGGACCCATTGGCTTGTTTGGCTAACATTCCAGTTTCCACTATTAGTTCGTTTTCACCAACTCTAGTGGAGAATTTTCTTGACTCCATTTAATTAGTTGAATACTGGTCGCCGGAAAAGAAGGGTAAAAGATAAAAAACAAAAAATGGATAATTTTCTATTTTTTAGCTTCTACTCAACTTTTACCGCTTCCAGCTTCATTACTTTAATTGTTTAATTTAGCTTTATTGTAGTATTTTTTTGGTTAGATGTCAATTTTAGTTGAAGCTATGTTTTTTGGATTTTAATTTAAAAAATTTCTTAAATTTTTTTGTTAAAACTTAAAAATTGTGTTATAAGTAAATTGTAAGTTAGATTAATTTAGATTAATTTTTAGTTATTTCGAAGATGAGAAATTATTTTATCTCATTGGTGGTTGTAATCTTTACAGTTTTGTTTTCTGGCTGCGAATTGGCGGGAAAAGCAAATGGTGGAATCTATAAATCTACCGATGGTGGTCAAACTTTTGAAATGAAAAACCAAATTAGTTCAAAATTTAATTTGGCGACTCAAAGTGTTTATGATATTGAGCTTGATTTCTCTGGAAACAAAAAAATGTATATCGGCACTAGCCAAGGAGGAATTTTATTAAGTGAGGATGGGGGAGAAACTTGGTTAAGAGATTTAAATGGTTTTGTTGAAGTTAAAAATATTGAAATTAAACCGACCGATCCCAATACAATTTTTATTAGTGCAATCAAAGATGGTAGAAGTAAGGTGTTGAAGACTGAAAATGGTGGAGAGCAATGGAGAGAGGTTTATACCGAAAAAGATTCTCAATCAGTAGTTACTTCTTTGGAAATTAACGAGAATCGACCGGATACTTTGTTTTTAGGAAATTCCAAAGGAGGAATTTTTCGAAGTGAAAATGGTGGAGATACGTGGGAAGCTCTTCATTGGGTGACTGGTTCGATAGTGAAAATTGCTATTGATAATGTTAATCCTGATTTAATTTATGTGGCAACAACTTCCAACGGATTATTGAGCTCCAGGGACGGAGGAGTCACTTTTTCAGAAATTGTTAAAAAGAGTAAGGCGTATAATATTGTGACTCATCCTAATCGGGAAGGAGTAGTTTTCTTGTCTGATGCGCAGGGATTACAAGTTAGCAATGATAGCGGGATGAGTTGGAAAGTGATTAACACTCTGGTTAATCCCAAAGAATTAGGATCTTTGGGATTGGCAATTAACCCGAATAATGATCAGGAAATTTTCTACTCTTCTAGTCAAGCGGTTTATAAGTCAGTCGATGGTGGGATTAGTTGGAAGCCAATTCAGTTGAATATTTCGGGGAAAACAGTGGATGTTATTGCTATTGATCGGAATAATGATAAAAATATTTATCTGGGAATGGTTAAAATAAAATCGAGTGGTGGGATTTTAAAATAATCAGTTTTAAATTAATCTTTAAAAATCAACTAAGATGCAGGAAAAACTAAAAGATTTTTCAAAAAAACTGTCAGAAGTTAAAGATTTTTTTCAGACGGAAATAAAGACTTTAAGAACGGGGCGAGCAACTCCAATGATGGTTGAAGATATTAAAGTTGACTATTATGGTTCGAGATCGCCAATCAAACAAATTGCTTCCATTTCTCTTTCTGATCCGCGAACAATCGTGATTTCTCCTTGGAATCGGGATAATTTGATCGATATTGAAAAGGCGCTTAGAGAGAATGATTTAGGTGTTAATCCGATTAATGATGGACAGGTTATTCGTGTAATTTTGCCGTCTTTGACAGAAGAAAGACGAAGGGAATTGATAAAAGTTTTGTCGGCAAAAACCGAAGAGTCAAAAATCAAAGGAAGAAAAGCTAGGGAAGAAGTGATTGATAAAATTGAAGAAATGGAAAAAAGTGGGTTAATTTCAGAAGATGATAAATTTCGAGCAAAAGATGAAATTCAGAAGATATTGATTGAATTTAATGCCGACTTAGAAGATATTAGAGAAAAAAAAGAAAAGGAGATTATTGCAATATAGTTAAATATTGTTGAAAAACAAGTTAATATTAAGTTTAAAACAGAATGGTAGTTGTTGTTTTTTTGATCATTATTGGTTTTTTGGTTTTAGTTCATGAATTAGGTCATTTTTTGGTGGCCAAAAGAAATGGGGTGGGAGCGGAGGAGTTTGGTTTGGGATTTCCGCCTCGAATTGCTGGTTTTTATCGAAATCGGAAAAAGCGTTGGGCATGGGTTTGGGGTAATAAACAAGTTCAAGCTGAAATTAAGGAACGAGATGAGACGGTTTATTCGATCAATGCTATTCCTTTAGGTGGTTTTGTTAAAATCGTTGGTGAAGATGGTGGCTCTAGTAATGATCCGAAAAGTTTTTCCAATAAAAACGCATGGATTCGTTTCAAAATTCTTTCGGCTGGTGTGGCGATGAATGTGTTTTTTGGTTTTTTGTTGTTTGTTGCGGCTTATAAAATCGGGTTGCCGGAAGCGATTGATGATGAAAACAATGATCCGAGGGCTAAAGTTCAAATCGGACAAGTAATAAAAGGTTCTCCAGCGGACCAACTGGGACTTGAAATTGGAGATCAAGTGGTTTCTTTTAATGGTGCAAAAATTGAAAGTATTTCACAACTTCAGGATTTAATTAAGCAAAATGCTGGACAATCCGTTAAATTGGAGATTGAAAAAACCGGGGAACAAAAAATAAAAACAATTGGCACGGTTTTAAGAGAAAATGCGCCAGTTGGTGAAGGAATTTTAGGGGTATTGTTGGTTAAGACCGTTTTAAAAGAAAATAGTTTATTAGAATCAATTAAATTGGCTTTTGAGACGACTTTTGGCGTTATTGTTTCGATTTTTGTTTTTCTTTGGGAGTTAATAAGCGGACTCTTTCAATTAAAACCTGTGCCGACTGAAGTTTCTGGTCCGGTAGGAATTGCCATAATGACCGGAAAAATGGCAAATTTGGGAATCGCCTACTTGCTTCATTTTGCCGGATTGCTATCGGTTAATTTAGCAGTGATAAATTTTTTACCACTCCCAGCTCTTGATGGTGGGCGCATATTGTTTTTATTGATTGAAAAAATTAAAGGAAACCCGGTAAACCAAAAGTTGGAAGGAATAATTCACACGGTTGGCTTTTTCGCCTTATTATTATTAATGTTTTTGGTGACAATTAAGGATTTTTCAAGTATCGGTTGGTTGGAAAAAATTTCTTCAATTTTCTAAAAAGAGATTTTTTTGACATCAGCACTTTCATCAGTTAAGATGAAGGTGTCTTTTTTATTTTATTTTAAGGCAAAAAATAAACCAAAGCCAATGTTTTTAAATAGATTATTAGGAAAAATCTCAAAAGATATAGGTATCGATTTAGGAACGGCCAATACTTTAGTTTATGTTAAAGGAAAAGGCATTGTTATTAATGAGCCTTCGGTGGTGGCGGTGGATAGAAGAACGGGAAAAATTCTAGCCATTGGAAAAGAAGCAAAAAAAATGGTGGGAAAAACTCCTTCTTATATTGTGGCTACTCGGCCGTTGGTTGATGGAGTAATTTCTGATTATGAAACAACAGAGCAGATGTTAAAGTATTTTATAGGTAAAGTTCATAAAGATTCATTCTCATTAATGCCTCGTCCACGGGTTGTGGTTGGCATTCCTTCGGGTGTGACCGAGGTTGAAAAGAGAGCGGTGATTGATGCAGCGATTAGCGCTGGAGCAAGAGAAGCTTATTTAATTGAGGAACCAATGGCGGCTTCCATTGGTGCTAGGCTTCCGGTGCAGGAAGCCTCGGGGAATATGATTGTTGATATTGGTGGCGGAACAACTGAAATCGCAGTTATTTCTTTAGGTGGAATTGTTTCTTTTCGAAGTTTAAGAGTGGCAGGTGATGAAATGAATGAGGATGTCGCAAATTTTGCTCGGGACAAATTCAATCTTCTTTTAGGAGAACGAACGGCTGAAGAGATTAAAATTGCAATTGGCAGTGCTTATGTTTCCGATGAAGATTTTCAAGTACCGATGAGAGGAAGAGATTTAGTCAGTGGTTTACCGAAAGAAGTCAGAGTTAGTAGTGATCAAATAAGGGTTGCGCTTTCTCGTTCAATTAAGATTATTATCAATGGAATTAAAGCAACAATTGAAGAAACTCCACCCGAACTTTTGGGTGATGTAATGCAACGAGGGATATATTTGGCTGGTGGGGGGAGTTTAATAAGAGGTCTTGATCGACTAATTGCCGAGCAAACCGAGATGCCGGTTAAAAGAATGGATGATCCTTTAACGGCAGTGGTTAGAGGTGCCGGAATTGTCCTAGAAAGTTTGGATGAATTGAAAGGTTTATTAATCGAATCACCAGACGAAAGAAAATTGAAATAGTTATCATTTTTTTAAATCGCAATTTCTGAATGATGATTAGCTAATACTAATATTTAGTGAAATTTTTGTAAGATTATTCACTTACCTTAATGAACCAAAATAAAAAAAGAAACGGCATAATATTTTTTATTTTTTTGGTGATTGTTTCCCTGGTTTTGACTTTTGGAAGATGGAATCCTGTTGGGGGTATTTTAAAAATTGTTTTTGTTCCAGTGGGAAATTTTTTTTCTACACTAGGCGTTTTTTTTGGTTCAAAATTTGAATTTCTTTTTTCAATCGATGAAATTAAAAAAGAAAATGAACGGCTTTATTATGAAAACTTGAAATTGCAAGGACAGAAAGTTGCGATTGAAGAACTAAAAAAAGAAAATGATGATTTGCGTAAAGAATTAAATCTTGCTCCTCGTTCTGATTATGAATTGGAAGCGGCCTTGGTGATTGGTAGAGATTTGCAATTAGGTAATGAAATTATTCATATTAACAAAGGAAGTAAGTCTGGAATTGAAGTCGGGATGCCGGTGATAGTAGAAAAAGGAATTATTGTGGGAGTTATTAAATCGGTAGAAATTAATTTTTCAACGGTTGAATTGTTGGTTGGCCAAGAAACTTTAATTGGAGCTGAAGTTCAGGAAACAGCTGCAAAAGGAGTAGTGATTGGTATGTATGGTACGGGGGTAAAATTGGATAAAATTTCTCAAAAAGAAAATCTTTCTCAAGGACAAAGTGTTATAACTTCAGGTTTAGGCGGGAGTTTCCCCCGGGGGTTATTGATTGGCTATGTTAATCAGCCGGGTGTTTCCGCTGATGGTCTTTTCCAAAATGCTACCATTTCACTTCCCTTCGACTTAGAAAAATTAAGGTTAGTCTGGGTTATTAAGAGAGAAAAGTGATAATTCAAAAAGTTAGACAACCATAATGAAAAAGATTTTTTTTGTATCAGCTTTATTGTCATTTTTTCTTGATTGGGCTTTTTTGCCATTTTTAAACGTTGGTTTTTTGCAATTGAATTTATTGTTTTTAATCTCTTTGTCGGCAGGATTACTTCTTGATTTTAATGAGGCAATATTAATCGTCTTTTTGTCAGGTTTTTTATATGGAAGTTTTTCGTTAATAGGAACTGGAGCTGGTATTTTTGTTTTTCTGTCTTCTTTTTTTGTTATTTTTTTAATTCAAAAAATTATTGCCTTAACAACCGAAGGTTTTTTTCTGACATTTTTTTATTTTTTTGTCGGAAGATTAGTTTTTGAGTTTACCCTTACTATTTTGAATAGCCTAGCTTTTATTCGATTAGACAAAGAAACTTTTTTTTGGTCAGCTAGTTTTTTTCAAGCCTTGTTTTCGGGTTTTTTTGGTTGGCTAATCTTTGTTATTTTGAAAAAAAGACAGGAACAAATTTTTGAAAAAGGAAAAATTTATGTTTAATTTATTCTCAAGAAAAAATCAGAAAACTGGTCTTTCAATGGAAATTGAAGATTTAAGCGGTTTAGTGGCCAGTGAAAAACAGGAGCGGAGCTTTTCAAAAAAACAAAAAAAAACTTTAATTTGGCGAACTAAAGTTGTTTTTTGGTTACTTATTTCTTCAACATTGTTTTTGTTAATTGGCAGAGTTTTTTTTCTTCAAGTTATTTCTTTTGATCATTTTCGTAAAATTTCTGAAGGAAACAGGATAAAGATAATACCAATCAAAGCACCAAGGGGACTCATCAAGGATCGCAATGGGGTTATTTTGGCCAATAATCTTCCTAGTTTTGATTTGGTTTTTGTGCCAGCTGATTTACCAAGTAATCAAGAAGATCGAAATAAGATAATTAGGCAAGTGGCAATTTTATTAGAACAAGATCCACAGGCAATAGAAGCAATTTTTAATGAAGCTAAGACTGATTCGAAGGAAACCTATCCTTTGAGAGAAAAAATTTCTCATGAAAAGGCTTTAATTTTGATGGAAAAAATTAGCGGTTTAGCGGGAGTTTATCTTCAGGAGACAGCTTTAAGAGATTATCCAAAAAAAGTCTTTTTCTCTTCCATTCTCGGTTATGACGGGAAGATTACTAAAGAAGAAATGGAAAAAAATAGTGGCTATGGATTAAATGATTCAATCGGTAAAAGTGGCTTGGAATTATTTTATGAAAAAGAACTCAAAGGTAAAGATGGAGCAATAAAGGTTGAGGTTGATTCAAAGGGTCAAATAATCAAAAACTTAGGAACTATAAACCCGATAATTGGCAACGGGTTAATTTTGAATATTGATGCTGAATTGCAGCAAAAGTCGTTTGAAGTTCTTGAAGGAGTTTTAAAGGATAATCCGGAAGCAAAAGGAGCGGCTTTTGTGGCGATTGATCCTTCTAACGGTGCGGTGAGGGCATTGGTAAGTGTGCCAAGTTTTGACAACAATCTCTTCGCCAATGGTATTTTAGCTAAAGATTATCAGCAGTTAATTAATGATCCTTTAAACCCATTGCTTAATCGAGCTATTTCGGGACAATTTCCACCTGGTTCGACTTTTAAACCATTGGTGGCGGCCGCTGCTTTAGAAGAGGGAGTGATTAATGAAAATACCACTGTAAATTGTCATGGAGAAATTTCTGTTGGTCAGTGGCGTTTTCCCGATTGGAATGTGCATGGGATAACTGATGTCAAAAAAGCAATTGCGGAAAGTTGTAATGTTTTTTTCTATAGTGCTGGTGGTGGTTGGGAAAATATTCAAGGCTTGGGTATTTCCAGAATTAGTAGATATGCAAGATATTTTTCTTTGGGTGATAAAACCGGTATTGATTTGCCATCTGAATCGAAAGGAAATTTGCCGGACGAGGAATGGAAATTGAAAACTTTTGGGGAGAAATGGTATGTAGGTGATGACTATCATTGTTCAATTGGTCAAGGATTTGTGACGGCAACGCCACTTCAAATGGCGGTTGCCACTGCGGCTATTGCCAATGGTGGAAAAGTTTATCGACCGCGATTGGTTGACGAAATTATTTATCCTGATAAAAAAACTAAAAAAATTCAATCGGAAATTTTGAAAGAAAATTTTATTAGTGAAAAAAATATTGAAATTGTCAGGCAGGGAATGAGAATGACTGTTCAATCATCAAGCGGTTCCGGTCGTTTATTGCAAGATTTAAAAGTTTCTTCAGCGGGAAAAACCGGAACGGCTCAGTTTGGGAATGATGATAAAACTCATTCATGGTTTGTTTCTTTTGCCCCTTTTGACAATCCAGAGTTAGCCACAGCTTTGATTATTGAAAGTGGTGGTGAAGGGCATGATTGGGCCTTGCCGGCCACTAAAGAAATCCTTAAATGGTATTTTGAAGAAAGATAGGTTGATGATTATAAATTTCAAAATTTGGGAAAGTTTAACAAATGAGCTAAAATGATAATGTTTTAAGATGAAAAATAAAAATTCAAGTAAATGTTTCAGTATTTGATTATTTTTTTAATTAGCAACTTTATTTCATTGTCGGTCAAAGCCGAAGGTTTAGTGCCTTGTGATGACAATTGCGATCTTTGCTATTTCATTGTTCTAATTCAAAACGTCTATAACTATCTTTTCAGTATTTCAATTCAAGTGGCGGGGCTTTTTTTGACAATTGGAGCATTGATTTATGGAGTGTCGATAGGAATTGGTAAAGTCTCAACTTTAGGAAAAGACATAATGCGCAAAAGTGTGACCGGTTACTTTGTTTTTTTAGCAAGTTTTTTAATGGTTAATACGGTTCTTTACTTAGTGGGAGTTAATACGAAGATTTTAGGCGATGGTTCGAATTGGAATAAATTTTCTTGTGAATTTAGTCCAACAACACCACCTGCTCCAACACCACCTGCTCCAACTCCTCCAAAACCGACTCCAATATGTGGCAATGGCAAATGCGAAAGCGGAGAAAATTATATCAATTGTCCAAGTGACTGTCCTTATATTATTCCAGGAACTACCAGTTGTGATAAGATTGTTTCTTCAGCCCAAGCTATGGATGCGATGGGTTGTGGCTATAGTCAAGCAAAGAGAAATTCTTGTGCCGGAAATCCACCTTATACTGATTGTTCTAATTTTGTTGATACTTCTTATAAAAAAGCTGGTTGTAGTTCGCCAGGTAATGTTTCTGGAGTAATTGGGTCAAAATCTGAGCCAATAGGCAATCCAGCTTCATTGGCAGCAGGTGATGTTTTGTGGGTTCCTGGACATGTAGTAATTTGTCAAGATAGTGGTTGTAAAACGGTAATTCACGCTTCTGGAACTAAAGATGGAATCAAGGTTAGTAATGGTAGCTATTATATCAATAAAGGTGCCACAGTGGTTCGGGCAAAAAATTATTGCCCAAATTGCGGACGGTAATTATTTATTTTTTTAAATATTTTTTATGACTAGTAAAAAAGTGATTATTTTCAGTGTAATTTTGATTGGTTTGCTTGGGAGTTTATTATTTTTTGTTTTTAGTTTCAAAAAACAAGAAGAAACTACTCAAGAAATCGTCAAAAATGACGAAATTCAAAAAAACAAAGACCAAGAAGTGCGGATTGTTCCTAAAGGAGGAATTAATGAGGTAATTATTTCAAATAATAAAGAACTAAATTTGATCAAAAATGGGTTTAAATTGGTATTAGAGCATCAGACCGACGATTTTGAATGGTTTGTTTTTAAGGAAGCAGAGAAAGAAAATATTTTGGTAAATGATTTTTTTGGAGCGCTTGGAGGCAAATTAGATCCACAACTGAAAAATCTTTTAGCTTTGGATAATTTTAATTTGTTTTCTTGCGTGTCAAATACAGAAGTTAAAAATATTGGAATTCTGATGAATTTTAAATTAAACCCGGATTACCAAGGAAATCTTTATCAAGATGAAGTCGATTTTATGAAAAATTGGGAATCATCTTTGTTTTATGATACCCAAAAAATTATTTTTCCTGAAGTTGAATTTACTAGCAATCAGTTGGGTCAGCAATTAGAATTTAAAGATGGGGAATATCGCTATGCCTTAGTTGTTCTTCCTAATGGTAAAAATAGTTCGATAAATTATACAATTATTGATGATTATCTTTTGATTGCCAATGATCCGTTTTGTCTGGACAAGGCGATTAGTCTTTTGTATGATACGACTAATTAAAATTAGTTTATTTTTTTATGTCAGGACATTCCAAGTGGCACTCAATCCGCCACAAAAAAGCTGTTATTGACTCCAAACGAGCCGGTGCATTTACGCGGTTAGCCAAAGATATCACAGTGGCGGCGAGAGAGGGCGGTGATCCGGAAATGAATTTTCGATTGCGCCTGGCAATCGATCGAGCCAAGGCGGCTAACATGCCCAAAGAAAATATTGAACGGGCGATTGGACGGGGGACGGGAGAAAATAAAGATGGTGTTCAAGTTGAAGAAGTGATTTATGAAGCCTATGGTCCGGGGCAAATCGCCATGTTGATTAAAGTTTTGACCGACAATAAAAATCGAACAATTTCGGAAATTCGCAATCTGCTTAAAAAAAACAATGGAAAAATGGCTGAAGGCGGTGGGGTTGCTTGGCAATTTGAACAAAGTGGATTTTTGAGAGCCAAAATTAACAAGGATGGCGGAATGACTGCTGATGAGGTTGAGTTGGCGATTATTGAATCGGGAGCTAAAGATTATCAAACTGAGGAAGATGAGTATTTGATCTATACTTTGCCAGCTGATCTTAAAGTAGTCAAGGAAAATCTGGAAAAGCAAGGCTTGAAAGTAGAGGAAGCGGATTTGGTTTTTTTGGCAAAAAATAAAATTGAAGTTTCCGATAATGAAAGAGAAAGTTATGAAAACCTATATAAAACATTGGATGAGCATGATGATGTGGCGGCGATTTTTGACAATCTTCTTTAATTGATTATATTGCAAGAATCAATAAGAAACTTTATTAAAATAAGTTGGTCTGTTAGAAAATATAAAAAATTTTTGTGTCTTGAGTTGTTTTTTTAGTGTGTTTTTATGTTAAAGATACTAGGAATTGATCCGGGAACGGCAATAACTGGTTATGCAGTTTTAAATGAGACTAAAAGGGAAATTGTGCCAATGACTTTTGGTTGTATCGAAACGTCAAAAAATCGTTCGGTGGCTGACAGGTTAGAGGAAATTGGCGGCGATTTGGAAGCTTTAATTGCTAAATTTCAGCCAGATGAAGTGGCGATTGAGGAATTATTTTTTTTCAAAAACGTTAAAACGGTAATCGGGGTGGCTCAGGCTCGAGGTGTTTTGGTTTATGTTTGCAAAAAAATGAAAGTGCCGATTTTTGAATACACTCCATTGCAAGTCAAACAAGCTTTGACCGGCTATGGACGGGCGGAGAAAAAACAAGTCCAAGAAATGGTGAAAAATATTTTGGAATTAAAAACCATTCCCAAGCCAGATGATGTGACGGATGCACTGGCGGTGGCAATCTGTCATTGGCAGTCGCGAAAAATGATGGGAGCAGGGAAGAATTTATAAGCTTTAAAAATTTTTCTATCTCTATGATTGATACGCATGCTCATTTGGATTTTCCTCAATTCGATGGAGATCGAGACGAGACTATAAAAAGATTTTTAGCCTCCGGTGGTCGGTGGCTTTTGAATATTGGTGTTAATACCGAAAGAAATCAAAAATCTCTTCAACTAGCGGAGAAATATGATCAAATTTATTGCGCGCTAGGTTATCATCCGGAGGAACTGGCGGAAAAATCTTTAGACAAACTGTTATCGGAAGTGGAAAATTTTCTTTTGGAAAATGGGAGGACTAAAAAAGTGCGGGCAATTGGAGAAATCGGGCTGGATTATTTTCATAATTCCAAAAATAAAGAAGATCAGAAAAAATTGTTTATTAAACAACTGGAAGTAGCAAGCAAATTAAATTTGCCGGTAATTTTGCATTGCCGAGAGGCATACGAAGATGTGTTTGATCTAATTTCGAATTTTGAATTTCGAATTTCGAATCAAATTTCAACTTCTAGTGATCGAATTAAAATGGAAGAAGATGATGATAATATGCCGGAGATTGCAAAAAACACAGAGTTGCAAATTCCTAAATTTGTTTTGCATTGTTATGGTGGGAATTTGGAGCAAACAGAGAAATTTTTGCAGTTGCCGAGTGTTTATTTTTCTTTTACCGGCAATATCACTTTTCCTAAAAAGTCTGAAGCGGAAATATTTCAGGTTATTAGAAAAATACCGGAAAATCGAATTATGGCGGAAACTGATTGTCCGTTTTTGGCGCCTCATCCTTATCGGGGCAAACGCAACGAGCCAAGTTATGTTAGACTAGTATTAGAAAAACTGGCAGAAATTAAGGGTGTCAGTTTCGAAGAAATGGAAAAAATTACTGATAAAAATGCAAAACAATTTTTTAATTTGGAAAAATAGTGCTTAACACAAAAAATTACAAAAATTAAGCAGCCAGTCTTTATATTTGATATTTGAAGTAATTGGTTTTAAATCTTTCGTTTTATTTTTTCTTCTTGATAGCAGAAAAGAATATCGTCAATTTCAATTTTTTCTTTGCCGTCGAAGGTAATGCCACATTCCAAACCCTCTTTGACTTCTGACACATCATCTTTATTGTGTTGCAATTGAATTAATTTTCCATTGCCGACAATCTCGCCTTTTCGCAGAATTTCCAATTGCTCTCCCTTTTTCAAAACTCCACTCATTACTCGACCGCCAACCACCATTCCATGTTTGTTGCTTTTAAATACTGCCAGCACTTTCAATCGGCCCAATTCGGTTTTTTTGATTTCCGGAGGCAAGAGCTCTGAAAGTTCATTCTTGATATCTTCAATTAGTTGATAGACTACAGAAAAAACTTTAATTGGCACCCCATTTTCTTGAGCGATTCGACTGGCAACGGATGTTGGGGTAACACCAAAGCCGTAGACAATGGCTTTGCTGGTGTTGGCAACTTTAATGTCAGATTCAGTAATGGGTCCAACCGCTTTTTTGACAATGTCGATTTTTATTTCTTCTGATGGTAAACTTTCTAAAATTTGAACTACTGCTTCTAAGGAACCTTGAACATCGGCTTTAATAACAAGTGGAAGCTTGTTTTTAAGATTTTCATCAATAGCACCAATTATTTGACGGGAAGAAATAGTTTTGATTTCACTGGTCAAGGAACGAAGTGCTGACATTCTTTTTTTCTTGATTTTGAGTTTTTCTCGGTTATCTTCAACGGAAAGAATATCATTGCTTTGGGGCACGGATGGCAGTCCATAAATCGTGACCGGACAAGAGGGCAAAGCTTTTTCAAGATTTTTTCCCTGATAGTCTTCAATTTTTCTGATTTTTCCAATGATTTTCCCCACGCTTACCTGATCATTTCGAATGAGTGTGCCAGTTTTAATGAGCACAGTGGCTACTGGTCCCTTTTGAGAGTCTTTGTGTGCTTCTAATACAATACCTAAAGCTCCTCGTTTGATATCACCTCGAAAATCTTGAACATCGGCAATTAGCAAAATTGTTTCCAAAAGTTCGTCCAATCCCAAATTATTCTTAGCTGAGATTTCACAAGCTGGAATTTCTCCTCCATAACCTTCAACAAAAATTCCAATTTCAGAAAGCTGTTTTTTGACTTTTTGGACATTAGCATTCGGTTTGTCAATTTTATTGATAGCGACCAAAAAGGGAATTTTGTGTTCTAAAATGAAATCAGCAACTTCCTTGGTTTGTGGTTTAATTCCATCATCAGCGGCAACAACCAATATAGCGATGTCAGCTGCCAAAGCTCCTCGTTGTCGCATTGCTTGAAAAGCTTCATGACCAGGAGTATCAATAAAAGTAATTAAGCGATCTTTCTTTTTAATTTGATAAGCACGGATATGTTGGGTAATTCCGCCGGCTTCACCTTCAGCCACGTGGGTTTTGCGAAGTGTGTCAAGCAAAGTGGTTTTTCCATGATCAACATGACCTAAAATTGTTACGACAGGAGGACGTTTAGTCAAATTTTCCTTATTGGTTGCTTCTAAGTTGATGATTTCCAATAATTTTTCAAAAGTCATTTCATCAGTAGTGGCAACCTGCGTATCCGGTTCTGGCGAGAAACCCAACTCTTCAGCCACAATAAAAGCAGTGTCATAGTCAATAAAATCGTTAATAGAAGCGAAAATTCTATTTTGCATCAGTTGTTTGATCAAATCAGATACCGGCAAATTAAGTCGGGAAGCAAATTCTTTGACAGTGATTTGAGGAGTAATTTTCACTTTTTTTTCTGACATTTAGTTGGTTTTTATAAAAATTAAATCTTATAATAACTTAAAAACTTATAACTTTTTGTAATGAAGGATGCACGAATGATTCTAAATTCCTAAATGATTTAATTCTAAATGCTTCAAATATCATGGTCATTTTTTGGTTTATAATAAATCAATATAAATCAATACGCAGACTTTAATATATATAAGGATTAAACTGTAGGTCAAAATATAAATTCAAAGTAAATAAAAAATCAACAACCGTTAAGTTTTATTTATAACAGAGAAAAACCGAAAAGTCAAAGCTAGTTTTTTTCGATTGAAGCTTTTTCTATTACGTGTTTTTCCTCTTCTGTCAGCGGATGTTTGGTTGAAATGCCTTCTTTTACTGATTTAGCATAAACTCTAACGCCTTCTCGGCTATAGAGTGAGGAAATTACCAACCCGGTTTTTTTTCCGTCAAGTAGAGCTAAAGAAAAACTTTGATCTCCGCCAATATCTCTAAAAGGATTGAACCTGATTAGGCCAACTCGATGAATTGAACGAAAAGCCAAAGATTGAATTGAGGCGGTTGTTTTGCGTAAATTTTCAAGCTCATTAGAATGACGAAGAACCAGCTGTTGATTTTCTGTGATAATTTTTTCCAGAGATTGTGCTTTTTTGCCGGTAAATAAAATTCGTTGAAACTTTTTAATTTTCTGAAGGCTGATTTGCAAATAAACGTTCCAAAGGATGATTAAGCCCAGTATTCCCAAGCAAAAATAAATTAATTGATTTTTCATAATTTTGAAAATAATTTAGACTTCTTGTCTGTTAAATCAACAATAACCATAGATTGAAGAAAAAACTTTTAATAATAAACCAATAATAGCATAGCATTTGCTATAAAAATTTTCAAAGAAAAAATAATCTTGCTTTTATTTAAAAAATATTTTAGAATAGCATCAGTGTTAGCTAGAGGTTTGGGAGGTGATTATCAAAGTGTTTTTTGCTTTGTTTTAAGAGTTTTCCTCCTTCTTGAAGAAAAGCAAAATTAAATATCAAAATGAAAATAGACGGCGAAAAATGTAAATTCAAAAAAATTATTTCCGGCCAATTTTTAGTGTTTTTGGTTTTGGTTTTTTTATCTTGGACAAGTCTTTCAATGGCGGATCTTGGCGGGCCGAATATGTTTGAAGATCGTGATGGCGATGGTCTTTTGGATGTTGAAGAACAATCATTAGGAACTGATCCAAATAATGCCGACACGGATGGAGACAGCTATAGTGATGGGATTGAGGTGCAGAGCGGTTATGATCCACTCAAACCAGCGCCGGGTGATAGAGTAGTCAATGAAACAGTGGCAGTGAAAGGGAAACAAACAACTGAAGAACAAAAAATTGAGGATAGTGTTAATTTAACCGATGAATTTCTTAACAAGTTAAAAAACGAAAAAGGCACTGAATTGGCGGCAGTGGATAATCTTTATAATGGTGGAGATTTGACAGCCGAGGAAACCGACAGTGCATCTGAAATTGCCAGTGGGCTCTTTTCTGATGAGAATGGCTTAACTGATGTGCTTAACAAAACTATCAATTCAACTGATATTGCTAGTGAAATGGATTTGGTCAGCGAGGATGAATTGAAAATTTTGCCCGAGGTGAAAAACAAAGATGAAAATGTGAAAAAAGAAGAAGAAAAGAAACAACTGGAAAATTATGTCGTCTCGCTTGGTTATTCAATGCTTTCCAACGCGCCATTTAAGGCTGACGATACCGAATCGTTGCTTTCCGGACAAGAGAATTTTTTGAATGATATTTCAATTGCTTTGGTTAGTGGAGATAAGGAAAAATTAGTGGAAACAAAAAAAAGAGGTGAAGCGATTCTGAATGATCTTAAGGAAATTGAAACACCTAACGTGATTAAGGATATTCAAGTCGAGGGTGTTTCCTTGTTGAAATATTCACTTGATGAACTAAATATAGACAAAATGGTGGATCAAAGTGATCCGGTTGAAATGATGGTTTATTTGGGTAAAGCTCAAGCATTAGCGGTGAAGTTTCAAGAGCTATCTTCGAAGTTTAATGAAGTGATCAATGAATATGGTATTGAAATTACTGGCAGTGATGCGAAACAACAATTTAATTGAAAGTCGGAAAACTAAAAGGCAAATTAATGAAGAAACGGATTAAAAAACAGAAAAAAAATTTTTTTAAAAAAATAATCGGTACGGTTTTGATTTTTTTGGCTTTATTTTTTCAACCGGTTAAAGCTGATTATTGGGGTGCAACTCTTCCTGCTAACATTTTCGAAGTTCTTATGACTGAGGCGATTAATACTTTCAAAGAGACTATCTTGTCGAATATGCAGAAAGTAGCGATAAATTTGGTGATGGATCGGGTTAGGGCTTTACTTTTTGGTCGAAGCGGTGGCCGATCTTTAGTCATTAGGGATTATGGGGATTTTATTCTTGGTCGATCGGAGAGGGCGGCTAAAAATGCGACGGGGGATATTTTTCGAACAGTGGGCTCAAAAACCAGTGGAATCACTCGGGCAATATATCAAGAAATTGATTCTTCAGTGCGAAGTGAAGTTAATGGTGAGCTGATGCCGACAATTGAGGAAATAGTGGATGGTGGGGCACCAAATGTTTTTGATGAAAGCAAAGGTGGCAGTTGGGACGCTTTTGCGGAAGTGGCACTTAACCCGGCCAACAATGCTTATGATTTGGATATTATTGCCTTAAGAACCCAAGAAGAAATTTATCAGAGGCATCTAATCGCTCAACAAGCGGAAGCTAGTTCTGGTGGAGGATTTGAAGGACAAAAAGATGAGAATGGTTTAATCAATTTGCCGGGAAAAGTGGTTGAATCAATCGCTTCTTTTTCGGAGACTTTGCAAATGAGAATGATTACCAATGCAAAGAGTATTGGAGCGGTGATCGGTCAAATGGCAGCTCAGACGATTTCTAGCGCCCTGCAGGAAGGGATTAATAAAACGATGAGTCCGATTGATAACAAGCTTAAACAAGTCAACAAGTCAGTGACAGGAGGTTATAATCAGGTTAAAAAAGATGTTTATAACGAGATTGATTTTAATGGAAGGTGATTCTTTAAAATCATTAATCTAATTTCAGTGTTTTCTTTAAAAGAAAAAAAATTAAAGTTTAATTTTTTGGGGATATTGTTTTTAACTGTTTTTTTAATCAGTGGTTTTTTTGCTGCTTTAGCAAGGGCAGAAACTACTTCCAGCACTACCACTATTACCACCACCACTCCAGCTAAAGCAAGTAATGTAAACGCAGTGAGCTTTAACTATGAGCAGTTAGCTAGTAAGTTTAGTTCTGATCAGTTCAAGGGTTTAGCAGCGAGTTTAATTGGCTATCCTCTTTTAGGTGGATTTAAATTGTCGGTTATGCTTTTTTCAACCGCCGGTAAATTGATGGACAATGTTAACAGTATGGATTTTTATCAATCGTTAATTGGAGACAATGGGAAAAGGGCGATTGATAGCGGGTGGAAAATTGTTCGAGATTTTTTTAATCTTTTCTTTATTATCATCCTAATTGTGATTGCTATTTCCGTCAGTCTCGGCGCGGGAAAGTTCAGTGATAAAAAATTGGTGTCAAATGTTTTGGGTGCGGCGCTTTTAATCAATTTTTCCAAACCAATTGCCTACGTTTTTCTTGATGTTTCCAATTTGTTGATGAGTTTTTTTATGACACAGTCAAAGTCGGCGCTTGGTTTGAAATTGGCGAATAATGCCGGTGCAGCAGGCGCTCTTCCCCAACAACCAGCTAAAGATTTTGGAATATGGGTGGCTCAAATTGCTACTACCACTATAATTTTTCTAATTTTAGCTTGTGTATTCTTTTTTTTGGCGATTACTTTTATTATTAGACTGGTAGCCTTTTTTGTTTTGATTATTCTCTCTCCAATGGCTTTTTTTGCCATGTCAGTGCCAGGAACCAGTTTGGAAAGAATGAAGAGCAGTTGGCTTTCAAAAATAGTTATGTGGTCTTTTTATGGACCGGTAATGATGTTTTTTATTTGGCTTACGCTTTCGATTACCGAAGCGCTTAATGGGTCTGTTCAGCTTGATCAAAGTCCCAATACTTTACTGACAATTTTAACTAATATCGTTCCTTTTATCGCGACTATTTATTTGCTTTTTTATGGCTATGACATTTCAATGAAGATGGCTCAAGAAGCCGGTGGATTGGCGGGTTCGGTTTTGAGTAAAGGAAAAAAATGGATGCAAGAAAAGGGCTGGAAATATGGAGCGGCAATTGCCACTGCCGGAGTGGCACCACTTTTGGCGACTGGTGGAGCAGCAGTGGGAAAAAGAGCTGGTGCATTAATGGGTGGATTTAGAGATAAAGATCGAAAATGGTATAATCCACTTTATTTGATCGCATCGAAAGAAAAATGGAAAGAGCGAAATGAAAAAATCAAAAAAGAATGGACAGCAAGGGGTCAAGGTCCGGCAGCATTGGATAAATATGAAAGAGGGGAAGTTAATTCAACGATTAAAAAGTGGGATGATCTCGGAATTTCCGAGGCTGATGTTGCTGGATTGTTAGATAAAGGAAATAGTATCGAACGAAAAGCCGCTGCTTCTTGGTTGGCAAGTAAAGGAAAAATCAACACTGTTGAAAGATATAGAAAAGCAAAATTAGCCGCGGGGAGAGATACGATTCTTATGGATAAGATTAGAAAGGATGTTGAAAAGGAGAATGTTGATACTGTTTTGAAAACTGAAACGCAAGAAATAGCTGATTTTGCTGAATTTATAAGAAGCGGCCAGACAACAGCTGATATCCAAAATCTAAAGAATACTGATTCATTTAAGGATGCGGTAAGAAGCTATGCTAAAAAATACGGAGTGAATTCTGTAGCAAACCAGGACGAGCTGATTAGAAATGGAAAAATTTTTGATTTCATAGCTGAAAATAACAAGGCATTAGAGAGACAATTAAAGAAAACAGGTAGGACAGTGGATGCAACCGGAATGCAAGAGTTGTTAAGGAGTGCTTTTGGCTCAAGTCCCACAAATATTAGACGGGAAGTTTATAATCAAAAATTGGATACTATGTCTCATAGTGAAATCTTTAATCAAGACAAAAACTTTTTTGACAGTACAAATGAAGAAGTACACTCTTATATGGCAAATAATACCGGTGCAGGAAAAAGGTTTAGTCGAGGACAAAATATTAAAGCTTATAACAAGATGAAAAATCAAGAATCGCAATCTGGTATAATGGCAGCGCAAGCTAGCCATAGATATCTTTAATTTTTTATTGCTTTTGCTGTGAATGAAAATTTAAAAAAAAATCAAGCTTTTCCTCATTTAGCCAGTATTGGTTGGATTGCTGGAAATGATAAAAAGGAGTCAATAATTCGTTTTTTGGTTGATTTTAATAAACTTGGCAGTTCAGTTAAATTTGGTTTGGCAAGTGAAAAAGTTGCGGAAAGAATAATTGAGATTAGTCAAAAATATAACTTTAATAGTGATCCGAATCGAATCGGCGAGGTTTCGCGGTTAGTGAGAGAAAAATTTATCCGAAATATTCGGGAAGATGAAGTCAGAAAGCGAGCGCTTGATCTTTTGAAAGTTCCTTCCCAACAATTGGTAAATTTTCTCAATGATTATCGAGCAGTGGTGGCTTTGGTTGATGGGGTGGGAAAACAAGAAGTCAATTATTTTTATGAAAAACTGGATATTATCAGCGCCTTGCGAAAATATCCTAAGATTGGGGATGTTTTGCTTTCGACTAATTTGATTAAACTTACCAGTTTCGATCGACCGGTTGATCCAACAATCAAAAATTGGCTGGAAGATTATATTTTACGGACTGGTTCCGGTCAACACTCTTCTTTGGATCGAAGTCGCTATTTGTTTGAATCGGAAAATGCCCGCAAACTTGATTCGACAGAAAGAGAAAAACTTTCTATAATACTGAGATCATTTGATGAAAAAACCTTATTGAATGTTGACAAAGAAGATCAGGAGATTTCTTTTGAAAAGGATTCGGATGAAATGGAAATTGGAGAGAATTATGAAGCGAGAGAAAAAAAAGAACTTGAATCCGGTTATCAAAGACGTTCGGACTATTTAACCGGAACATTTGAATTGCAAGGATTGAAAGAAATGCCGTCGATTGCCAAATTGGCGGATGAAACAAAAAAAGGATTGATAGTGGAAAAAAATGTGGTTAACTTGGCCGGACAAAAAAAACCTGAAAAGAAACCGGAATTGAAAAATGTAGTTGATTTAAGTGAATTTGTAGAATAATAGTAAATATTATGCAATATTCTGTTCCTCAATACATTGACATCGAAGATAAAATAGCTTTTCAATTAACTGCTAAACAGTTGGGTTGGTTTGCTTTGGCGGGTTTTTTCATCTTTCTTTCATATAACTTCCTGCCCCAGGTAATGTTTTATGTTGCTTTAGTTGTTTTCATTCTTTTAGCTCTGGCTTTTTCCTTTCTTAAGCCATTTGGGGTACCGTTTGCCGTATTTGTTTATTTTGGATTTTTGCATTTGGTCAAGCCAAAATTTTTCATCTGGCAAAAGGGAACTATCATGCCGAAAGCGACTAAATATGTTAAAAAAGAAAAACGAAAAAATATCAGAAAAGAACGACCAAAAAATTTGGATGAGATTATACGAATTATTGATTCATCTCAAAAGATTTGATGATTAAGTTTAATTTTATAAATTTTGGCAAAATTTCAAAATCAAGGTATGATGATTGTGGTGAAAATTTTCAGTTTAGATAAAAAATAAAAAACTAGAAACAAAAAATGGAGAAACAAAATAGTAAAAGCGTTGGAAATGGAAATCCTTTTCAAAACCAGCTAGATATTAAAGAAATAAAGGAAAACGTGATAGTTTTAAAAGACGGCTCTTTGAGGGCAGTTTTAGCAGTTTCTTCGATCAATTTTGATCTTAAATCGGATCGAGAGCAACAGGCTATCATCTATACTTTTCAGAATTTTCTTAACTCGCTTGACTTTACTATTCAAATTGTCATTTCTTCCAAGCGTTTTGATATTAATCCCTATATTCGCCAAATGGAAGAAAGAAAAAGAATTGAAATGAATGATTTATTGAAAAAACAGATTGATGATTATATTGATTTTGTTGGAGAGCTCACTCAATATGCCAATATTATGACCAAATTATTTTTTGTAGTTATTCCTTTTTATCCAATAGAGTCAAAAAAGGAAAGTTTTTTAGAAAAGCTTTCTAATAGTTTTAATCCTCAAAAAAAAATTTATCAAGACAGAGAACTTTTTCAGGCTTATAAAAGCCAACTTTTCCAGCGTGTTCATTATGTTTCTGAAGGGCTCTCGGGGACAGGAGTAAAAATTGTGCCTCTTAATACCGCCGAATTGATTGAATTGTTCTATAATTTCTACAATCCTAGTGAGTTCCAATATGTTGATGTTCAAAGCTCTTTGGGTGGACTGGAGATTGAAGAATAATGCTGATTAGTTTTTAAAAAATTAGGTTAAAACAAAAAATGATCAATCTTTTTTCAAAAAAAGACCATCAAGAAAAAGAAGAGAAAAAAGTTGAACTAAACTTAAGTGAATTTTTGGGAGAGCGGGATATTTTGCAACAAGAAAAAATTTACCAGCAGGGCTTGGTGAGCGTTTTGGATTTTATTTCTCCTTCAGCTTTGGGCATTTATACGTCTTATGTTCAGATTGGAGATGTTTATTGTAGAACGATTTTTATTTCTACTTATCCGAAAGTTTTGTCAGTCGGTTGGCTGGGTTTTTTTGCTGAGATTGATCTGCCAATGGATATGTCGATTTTTATTCATCCGGTTGACACAGCCAAAATTGCTAAAAATTTACGAAAAAAAAGTGCTCAAATTCAATCACAACTTCAGATTGAAGCAGAGAAGGGTTTGGTGCGAGATCCGGTTTTGGAAATGGCTTACCGGAATGTTGAAGAATTGCGAAACAAGATTCAGGAAGGTTTTGAAAAGGTTTTTCAATTGGGAGTTTACATCAATATTTTTGGAAAAACTTTGGATGATGTCGAAAAAAATGAACTTTTTCTAGAATCAATTTTAGGAACCAGATCAATTTTTTATAAAAAAGCGATTTTTCGAATGGGAGAAGGATTTACCAGTTGTTTGCCAATTTGTTTGGATAAAATTAGCTCGGGAATCAATCTCAACACTTCACCATTATCGACCATTTTTCCTTTTATTTCAGCAGATGTGACTTCTAATAAGGGAATTCTTTATGGCATTAATAAACATAATAACTCCTTGATTCTTTTTGATCGGTTTTCGATGGAAAATTATAATATGGTAATTTTTGCTAAATCTGGTGCGGGAAAAAGTTATGCAGTTAAACTGGAAATTCTTCGTTCATTGATGGTGGGAACAGAGGTAATTGTTATTGATCCAGAAGATGAATACGGCCGTCTTTCGGAGTCGGTTGGTGGAAGTTTTATTCGAATTTCTTTAACTTCCAAAGACCACATTAATCCTTTTGATTTTTCCAATATGGCCGATCTTAAAGAGGAAGGAATGAGGGAAGTTTTGCGTAGCCAAATAGCATCACTTTTGGGTTTATTTCGATTGATGTTAGGAAATTTGACTCCGGAAGAAGATTCGATTTTGGAAAAAGCAATCAAAGAAACTTATAATGTTCGGGATATCAACGAGAACACTCCAATAGAAAGAATTAAGTCAATGCCAATGCCGATGTTGACTGATTTTCACAGTATTTTGCGCAATATGGAGGGTGGCAGTGACATGGCAATGAGACTGGAAAAATATACTGAAGGAATTTTTTCCGGATTTCTCAATAAACCGACAAATATTAGTATGGACAATCGGTTAGTGGTGTTCAATATTCGTGATTTAGAAGAAGAATTGCGACCGGTAGCGATGTATTTGATTTTGAGTTATATTTGGAATCAAATTCGACTGGAAATCAAACGAAGATTAGTGGTGGTTGATGAAGCTTGGATTATGATGAAAAACGAGGACGCAGCGTCATTTCTTTTTGGAATTGCTAAAAGAATCAGAAAGTATTATGGAGGTTTGACGACAATAACACAGGATGTTTCCGATTTTATGTCTTCGAAATTTGGAAAATCGATTGTTACTAATGCTTCGTTGCAACTTTTACTTCGCCAATCACAGTCTTCGATTGATATTTTGGGTGACATTTTTTATCTAACTGATCGAGAAAAATTTATTTTAACTGAAAGTAAAGTTGGAGAAGGAATATTTATTGCAGGGGCTAGCCGAGCAGCAATTCAGATCGTAGCTTCTTATCATGAAGATCGAATTATCACTACCGATCCTGAACAACAACTTCAAATGGAAGATGAAAAAAGTGGAAAGGTTAAGAGGAGTGGTTTGGAACAGTTAGGCGTAAAATAACAAAATTGTAGATCAACAAGCCGATGAAAATCAAAAATTTTTCAATCAATGGAAAAAAACGATAAAAAAAATCCAACCAGAGAGGTTGTTAGGGAAGTGTTGAAACTTAGAAAACAGGAAGCGGCGGCAAAAGATACCACTCTCTATATAATGATAGCTTTTGCGATAATGGTTGATTGTGTTGATTTGATTCCGCTTGCCGGTTGGCTGATCAATGTTTTTTTGAGGAGTTTTTTGTTTATTTTAATGATTGGTAAAGGTGAATCGCAAGATCGCATGGTTGCGAGGTTGATTATGGGTGGAGATTTTGTTCCGATTCTAGGCTTTTTGCCGGGGACTATTGGAGGAGTGATGTATTTGTTTGTTAAGATAAAAAGGCGGGCATTGGAAGCAAGCCGCCATTTGAAAAAGTTAGAGCGAGAATATAACTTAGATGGAATCAAAAAATACTGAAAATATTTGGTTAGTTTTTAATTTTATGGAACAAAGATTTTTTTCAAAAAGATACTATCAAGCAATAATTGCTGTATTGTCTTTTCTGGCAATTATTTTGGGACAGAATATTTTAATTAAAGAATTAACTGAATTTAGTTTTAGTCGACAGCTTTTTGGATTAACCAATATTTTAATTTTCTATCTTTTTTTGTTGTTGCTTTTTCCGTTGTTGGTTATTCGTTATATTTATCGGGAAAAAACGGAAAAATTTTTTTTGAATTTTTTTCCTGAAAATGGTTTTTGGTTTGATTTTAGCATTGGTTTAATGCTGATTATTTTTTTGGGGCTAATTGGTTGGCGAATTGGCTGGCTAAAATTTCTTCCAGTTTCCCCTTTTGTTGAAGGAAATTTTTGGTCGCTTTTGATCTATTCGATTCTTTTTTTGCCAGCAATAACCTTCTGCCAGGAATTTTTTTTTCGGGGTTTTTTGTTGGCTAGTTTAAATCGATCTTTGGGGATTTTTGGAGCAATTGTCGGTTCGGGTTTAATGGCTGTTTTTTTTGAACAAAAGTTTCTTCCTTGGGAAGATGGCAATGGTTGGAAGATAATTGCTTTATTATTACCGGTTGCTTTGATTTCCAGTTGGCTAGCTTTAAAAAATCGATCGATTTTAATTCCGATTTTGATTAGCCTTTTAATCAGATATTCAATTGACGGATTTGTTTTTTATAAGATATACTTAATGACAAAATGAGGAGAATAATGATTTATGGAAATTAAAATGAAAATAAAATTAAACTGGAAGAAAATAGTGGCGGTTCTTTTGGTTTTTCTGTCAACTGAACATTCTGTTTTAGCCTTAAGTGTAGGTATTAGTAGCAGTAGTATTACCGATACCATCAATCGAGTAGAGGAGCGGTATGGTTTCGATAAAAATATTTTAAGAAGAGCCGATCAAAAAACCGATGCGCCAAAAGTGGAAATTTATTTTGCTAATACCAATCCCAAAAAAGGTGAAATGGTTACTGCTCAAGCAATGGCGTCCGGTTTTAAAAGCAAACCGGAAAGTTTGTATTATACCTGGTTTTTGTATCGAGAGGGAGAAACAGACGATCAGTTAGAAGAGGCTAAAAAAAGAGCAGCAACCATTATGGCTGCCGGTGATTTTAATCCGATTTTTTGGTATGGAGATGAAAATTATAAAGATTATAATTCGGCAACCAGTGATGGGGATAAAGATGGATTTAAAGCACCGGTCGGTGGAGCGGATGGTGTTGGTGCCAAACCGGTTTCTTCTTTAAGTAAAGATTATCAAGATCGGGTTGGAACCGATGATTATTTTGAAGATCCAGAAGCTTTCAAAGATCCTTTGCGCAGAACGGTGGCAACCGATCGTATTACTCGTTGTTTCGATCATAATTTTGGCAGTCAATTCGGTTCAGATAATGATGAAAATCTCAATACCAATGTTGGCAAGGATTTGATTATTGAGTGTGCTCACCAATTTCCCGGTTGTGATGAAAGTTTTGATTCTGAGTCGTTGCTTTGTGATTTGGGCGATGGTGAATTTGGTGATGAAGAAGAAAAGCAATGGAAATTAGATCCGGCTAATCCTGATACAGATGGTGATGGAATTATGGATGAAGCCGATCTTTTGGGTCTTGCTCAGCAAACTTTTACATGGAAATATCAACCTGGTGACCGAGTAGGAGTGATAGTGGAGGGATTATCAAATTTAGGAATAAATGAAGAAGTGGCTGAAGAACAATCAGCCGAAGCGCCTTTTACCGAAGCGGAATGGCTTCATATGTGCAAATATGGCGGTGATGTTTATGGTTCTTGTGTTAGCGGTGGGGTAGATAATTGCAAGGATGATGGTTGCGTCAAAGCTTGTTATTTTCAACAATATGCCCCAATCAACGGTAACACTGGTGATACTTTTAACGGTTTAGAAAATTGCAATGCTGATTGTGAAGAAGAAAGGAGTAATGCTCAAGAAAAAGCAGAACAAGAATTTGCCAAGTGTGTTGTTGAATCAACAAGCAAAGGAACGGATGAAAGTACTGCTAAAGCCGAGTGTTCATTTTCGGCTACCGCTATATATGACTCTGGCAAAATATCTTCACTTTATCAACATTGTATTGATTATTGTTCCAAAGCATTTGAAGATTGTAATGCGATTGGCAAAGATGTATTGGAAGAAATTTTAGCAAAGTCAGAAGTGGAAAATAATGCAAATAATCCGATTGCCTATGACAAAATTATGTGGGCAATGACCGGAATTTGTTCTGCTAATGATGGTACAGGCTGCAAAAGAGAAGGTTTTAACTACCCCAAAGCGCTTGATTTAAGTCAACAGGCAAAACAGAATCTTAAAATGAATTTAAGTTCTTCAAATAGCACACCTTATATAAAAATTAATCCCAATGCAGGTGGCGATACCGAGGGAAGTGCCGATAATCAAAATGATGAGTCAGATGAAATTACAATCACTGCCAGATCAAATGGTGAGGCAATTGAGGGAAGTTCGTTATATTTTGATTGGAGTATTTTTCTTTGTGAGGATAGTGAATGTAACGGGTTGGATGGAGGTAATGGAACAGTAGTCGAACTAACTGAAAAATGCACTAAAGAAGGCGAAAGTTTGGGTACTTGTGTGATGAACTTTGATGGTAAAGGAAAATATCCGGAAGGTTATAAGGAAATCAATGGAGAAAAACAGCCGGTTTATTTATCTTCAAATAGTCGGGCCGAAGGTCTAGGAGCGGATTCAATCACTTTCAAGCCACTACCTGGACTTTTAGTTGATAATGCCGACAATCTTACAATGGCAGTGGTAGTTAAAACCAGAAGATTCAAAGGAGATCAAATGTATGCCGTCTCCCAATTCGTTTTTCCAATTGCCAAAAATAAAATTGATATTCAATTTTTTGAGGTAAATGTTGAAAAAGATCAGAAAACCGGAGAAATTGTTTTAGTTAAAGGAGAGGATATTTGCAATAGTGGCAAATATGTTGATGTTTGTCCTTTTTATCCTTATCAAATTGTTGGGGCGCAAATTGCTGGTGGTTTGAATGGGGAAATGGATAAAAGAAGTTATAATTGGAAAATAAACAATAAGAGTTATAACAATCCGGCGGGATGTAAAATTAAATGGGATGATGGGACCGAAAAGGATTGTTTCAACGGTGGAGGAGAAACTGATAATTTCATTATCTTTCCTATTCTTGATTCAAACGGACAAGACGGAATCGTTTCAGTTTTTGGCAAAGACAATCAAAGTGAATTTGGTTATGAACGATTGTATTCGGTTTATCCAACAACAGTGAAAATTAAACCTTATGTTTTTGAGGACGGTTCCGGAAAAGAAATTCAGTTCACAGAACTGATTAATGAAAAAAATAACCAAGTTTTTCAAACAACAACCAATCCGGGAGTAATTGATTTGGTCGCATCAGTGGTTCCTGCTTATCTTGATCGCGGTATCTCAGCTACCGGTGATAAAATTGAAGGTGATATTAATAGCAATCGCTTTAGATTCACATGGAGTATTAATGGCAAAACTACTTCAGAAATTGAAAAATCTTGTTATGAAAAGTATGCTCCACTTTGTCAAGCAACTGAAAATAGACCGGAATGTTGTGCCAGCAGTGGCGTAGATGAATTAACCAATTGCTGCGCAATGGAATTAGTCACTTATCAAGAAGATATTGATGATTGCAGTTCATTCTATCAAGAACAGTGTGGTTTAGATAGTGATTTTGATCAATGTTGTCCTTCTGCCAAAGAAGCTGATGGTTATGATTTTAGTCAATGTTGCCAAAAAAATGGTTGTCAATCTTTTTATGAAGAAGAGTGTGCTAAAGATCCAAAATTTAGCAGTGTTTGTACAGGAAATATTGAAGAAATTTGTAATGTTGGAACTTATCCAGACAATCCTTTGTATATTGAAAATCCAAATGATTTGAAAAACCGATTGATTGCAGTAGTTCCTTCTCAAACTGAAGGCGGTAAATTAACAGGATTTAATTATAATATAAGTGCTAAGGTTGAACAGAAATTTACTAATGAAGAAAGACAGATTTTGAAAAAATGGTGGGGAGTGCTTCCAGATTCAATTGTAAATAGTAGTGAAAAAAAGAATGTGGTAGTTAAGTATGATCAAACAGCTGAGACACCACTGTCTGATTTGGCTAATAATTCGAAAGTAAAATTGTTTATGGCTTCAGTGCTTAAAAATGCTCCAGAAAATATTATGTTTTCCTTACGGTTGGCGATTATGGTGATTTTGGCTTGGAGCTTCTTGTTTGGATTTTCTTATTTTGGAGGATATAATGAATCAGTGGAAAACAGACGAAGAAAATATTGATATGTTTTTGAGAAAAATAAATGAGAATCAAAATAAAAAAAATAGTTTTAATGTTTGGAATTTTATTTTTGCTGTTGAATAGTGGAACTTTTGTTTTTTTGAAAGTTTTTGCAGCTGAAAATTCTTATACCACCAAAGAGGCGATTCCGGGGAATAGCACTACTGACAGTTTTGAAACTTATCTTCAACAAGTTTATAAATTTGGAATATCAATTTCTGGAATTTTGGCTTTGGTAATGATTTCTGTTGGCGCCTTCCAATATATGTTGGGTTCAACGGCTAATATGTCAAAAAAAGGTGACTCTAAAAGTCGGATTGAAGATGCTATTTTTGCTTTGATTTTAACTTTTTTAGCTTGGCTACTACTTAAAACAATCAATCCCGATTTGTTAAAATGGAATTTGGAAAAACCGAGTTATTCTTCTATTTTTTTGTCAAAAAACCAAGCTATAGAAACTGATCTTTATAAAAATATTAATTTTTTACTTCCTATAAATTATGATTTTGAAGAAAAAGCTTAATGCGATTTTATAATATTAGTAAAAATGTTTTTTAGAAAGTGTTAATTTTTTTGATATGTTTAAAAAAATATTCATAGTTTCGTCGGTGGTTTTTGTTTTGGCGCTGGGGATTCTTTTCTTTTTCAAAAAACCAATTTTTCTTGATTTCGGAAAAAAAACTGACAAAATTTCAAACGAACCAACAAAAACTGAAAAAAGTGCTGAAAATAAACCGGTAGTGGAAGAAAAAATTGATTCTTCAAAGAATTCGGTGGCAACAAAAATTATTGAAGGTGATTTAAAGACAGCCGGTTTTAATAGTTTAAATGGGAAAATTTATTATTTTAACAATAAAAATTTTCTTTCAGCCGATATAGATGGAAAAAATACGATGCCGTTGGCTAGCTATCCGTTTGTCAGACCTCAAGTAGTCTCTTTTAATCAAGATTTTTCTCAGGCTTTAATTCAAGATGACGGAAAATTTATAGTCTTTGATTTAAACACCAAGTCAATTTCTAATCTAGAAAATGGAGTTGATTGGGTAGTGTGGGATCGTCTGGGTGGTGGAATAATCTATAAGTATTTTGATAATGAAACCGGAAAAAGAACTTTAAAAACGGCTTTTCCCGATCAAAAAAATGAGAGGGATATTACTGAAATTCCCTATAAATATTTGGAGATTTTGCCCAATCCAAAATCAGAAGAAGTACTAATTTATCCTAAACCGGATGGCAATGTTAGCGGAGAAGTTTTTTTGGTCGATTTATTGCTTAAAGAAAAAAAGAAATTGATTGATGGCAAACCGGGAATGGATTTTCTTTGGTCGCCTGACGGAAAGAAACTTCTTTACTCTCAAACTGTTGATGGTGCTAAGGATCAAATAACCTTGGGCATTTTTGAACCTGATTCGGGAAAATTTCAGGATCTAAAATTTCCAACTTCAGTTAGAAAATGTGTTTGGTATCAGAATTCGACAGATGTTCTTTGCGCTTTTATGGCGGGAATTTTGCCGGGAAGTATCTTGCCTAATGATTGGCAGACCGGAAAAATTCAGACTAATGACGTACTTTGGAAGATTGATACTCAAACCGGAAAAAAGGAAAAAATTTATGTACCAAATAAAGAGGATACGCCGTTTGATGGAAGTAATTTTTTCTTGGATAAGTCAGAACAAAAAATTTTTTTCATTGATAAAAATACCAATGACTTGATTAGGATTGATGTTTCAAACTAAGAGGAAAAACCAAAAGACGAAAGCAAGATCATTTTTCCAAAAAAGAACATCAACCGATCCGTGAAATAAAAAATAAATTATTAAAGCTATTTTAACCTTCGAATCAAAGCCCAAGTTTTTTTTGGTTGCTTTTTTGATGATATAATAGATTAGGATGGTAAAGAAAAGTAAACTAAAGATTCCCGATTCAACCAGAAATTGAAAAAAAATGTTGTGACTATGAGGCACAGCCCACTGAGGATAAGGCGGAAAATATTTTTGATATTCAAGATAGTAGTTTTGAAAATTTCCAATACCAATACCAAATGGATTGTTCTTGGCTATCATTGAAGCAACTTTCCAAATTACCAGTCTAGAATCTGTTGAACCGGTAGGTTTGATGATTTTTGCTATTTGATTGGAGTTAAAAAAAATTGATGAAAAAAAGAATAAAGAAAGAAAAAAAGTTGAAGTAACAATTTTAATTCGAGATTTCCAATTAAAGAAAAAAGCGCTAGTTGCTAACGAAACACCGATGATTGCGCCTAATGATTCAGTCAACAAAAGGGCAGTCAAGAGTGAAGTCAATGGAATAATAATCAGGAAGGTAAAAGATTGTTTTTTAAAAAACGAACAACCTATTAATAAAGCTGGAGCGATAAATATTGCCAGCTGGTTAGGTGATTGGAATGGAAAGGCCAATCGATAATCATAGGTTTTTTGATTAAAAAAGAAATATCCAATGATTGAAATAGTTGAGATTATTGATGCATAGCTAAAAAAAATAAAAAAAGTGGTCTGTTTTTGATTATTATTTTCATCAAAAACAATTGAAAATAAGATTGAAAACAAAATAGGTAACAGGATGAAACTTTTAATAAATCCCAAGCTGTCAAAAAGTTGTTTGGAAAAAATTAAAGCAGAAAAGATTGATAATAAGTTAATTCCGACGAGTGCCAGAATAATTTTCTCATTTTTAATAAAGTAATTTTTAAGTAGAGTTGTCTTTTGGGGATTTTTCCAAATTTCAAGCAACAAAAAACAGATAGAAAAAATAATAATCAAGTCAAGCCAATTGATACTCCCTTGGTTTATTGGAATTTTAAAGTTGCATAAAAACAACAAAAGAAAAGGCAGAAAAGAAATAGTTTTTTTTAGATAATCAGTTTGCATAATAGATTAAAAAAAGAGGAAAAATGGAAACCGAATAAAAAGGTGATTCAAAAAGAGAAAAAAACAATAAAAAAATCAAAGAAAGAGCAGCTGGATTTTTTCTCCATGGACTTTTTCTTAATGAAAAAATGGGAGTTATGATTAGTAGAGCGGTTAAAATCAGACCAATAAATCCTGTTTCTGCGCCAAAATCCAAAAATAAATTATGGGCGTAAATAGGATTTCGGTAACTTGATGTTTGATCAATAAAATAAGAGAAATTGCCTATTCCAACGCCACCGATCGGATTTTCAATCAAAGCATGCCAAGCTTCTTTCCACATAGTAATTCGGCCGTTGTTAGATCCTTCTTGCAAATTAAAAGATGAAAAAAATCTTTGAACGATCGGATTAGGAATTGAGAAAAAAAGAACGATGGCAAACAAAGAGCTAATAATTTTCAAGGAATTTTTTGGTAAAATAAGTATCGATAAGGATTTTTGCCAATCGGTATTAAGGTTTTTTATTAGGAAAATTATCATTCCGCAAATAAGAGCTAAATAGCCGGCTCGAGAAAAGCTAAGCAAAATTCCCAAAACAAAAATAATTATTATAAACCAGCTATTAAATTTTTGGTGAAAAAAAATAGCAAGAGGAATGACCATTAATAAGAAAGTGGCGAAAATATGAGGATCGGGAAAAGAACCAAAAGAGCGAAGGAGCGTTTTTCCGCCAACATTGACCAATAAACTCGGATAATCCGCTAATAGTGCTGAAAATGAACGACCAAGAATGAAAGGGCTGATATTTTCAAACCAAAAACGAGAAAGTTTTTCAAAAGGAATTAAGAATTGAAAGATGAATTGAGAAATTCCAATAATTGCAGACAATAATGCTCCGCCAATAATTGCTTTAAAACAAGCGTTTTTGGTTAAAGTGTTTTTTAAAAAAGCATAGGCGGGAAAATAGAGAGGAAAAAAAGAAATAAAATAGCCAATTTTTCTCAATGCCCTTTCTTTTTCATCGGCCCAAAAATAGGAGAAAGAGATCCAGATAAGAAAGAAAAGGAAGATAAAAAAACGAGAACGAGTGTCAATCTCAATTTTTCCTTTAGCAAGAGAATCTAGAAGCCAAAAAATAAAAATAATTAGAGGTAAAATTCTAATCAGAGGCAAATCAATTCCGGCTGAAATATTGAGTGCCAATGGAAATGGTAATAAAAAACAGAATAGAATAAAGATTTTTTCACTCAAACTAAAATTTTTCATAATTAATTGTTTGCAAGCAAAGGTAACTGTCGTTAATGAAAGGGAAACATTTTTTGAACCCAAAACAAAATTTTTCCTTCCCACGAAGGACGATGCTTTTGAAAAAAATAGACCTGTGATTGTCGATAATGATCTTTTTGCTCTTTTTTATTTGACCAACTTGATCCATTTTGATGAATTATTCTTGAATTAGGAAAAAATGCAATTTTAAAACCAAGATTTTTTGCTCGAAGACAAAGGTCTTGATCTTCAAAGTACATAAAAAAATTTTCATCGAAACCTGACAGTTTATGAAACAATTCTTTTTTTAGGATCATCGAAGTGCCGCTAACCCAATCAACAAAAGAAAGAGTTTTTTTGGTCCAAGGTTGGCCAAAAGTGTTGCGAAAAATTATTTCCCAAAGAGTCGTCTGTCTTCCTCCAACCCAAGACTGAGGTTGTTTAGTTTTAGCTTCAATAATTAGTGGAGAGATAATGCCAATTTTTTGATTATTTTCAAGCAAATTGACTGCTTGTTCAATGGATTGATCAACTATTAAAGTATCAGGATTAAGTAGCCAAAGAAACTTGCCGGATGCTTGTTGAGCGGCTAAATTATTAGCTGAACCGAATCCAATGTTTTTACCAAGTTCAATGATTTTTACTGGCCAAGAAAAATTAGTGATTTCCAGATTCAATTTACTAATTTCATTATTGACAATAATCAGTTCTTTGATAAGGTTTATGTTTCCTAGAAATTTTTCCAAAGAAAAAAGACATTCTTTAAGCTGGTTTATGCTTTGATAATTAACCAAAATGATTGACAGGTTTTTTGTAGTTTTTTTCCCTTCTCTCATAAGATAAGCATAACAAAAAAGAGTTAGTTTTGGAACTTTGCCGATATTTAAAGATGTGTTATGATTTGTTTGTAAAAATGACAATCGGCATAATGGCTGATAATTTATAAATTTTTTTATGGAAAATAAATTTGAAATTATTGGAGGGGCAAAAACTACCGGTGAAATTGAAGTAAATGGAGCGAAAAATCAAGCATTAAAGATCTTAGCGGCGGTTGTTTTAGCGAGTAGTACGGTTAAAATTGAAAACTTTCCTTTTATTGAGGACACTAGTCGAATGCTGGAACTTTTGGAAGAGCTTGGCGCCAAGGTGAAAATCAATAAAATATTGAAAATGGTTGAAGTTGATCCTCAAGGTATTGTTTCAAAAAAATTAGATGATTTATTGGTTCGCAAATTAAGAGCCTCAATTCTTTTAGCTGGTCCACTCCTGGGAAAATTTGGTCAGGTAGAAATGAATCATCCCGGCGGTTGTGTTATCGGCAAACGACCGATTGATATGTTTATCGATGGTTTTAAAAAGCTGGGGGCAAAAGTTAAGTGGTCGGAAGATGGTTTTTGTCTTCAGGCTTCCGGTGGAAGATTGTCTGGTGGAAAATATTTTTTTCCAAAAATAACGGTTACTGGAACAGAAACAATGATGTTGGCGGCCGTTTTAGCGCAAGGTGAAACTGTTTTGGAAAATTGTGCCATGGAACCGGAAATCCCTACCTTAGCTGAATTTCTCAATCAGTGTGGAGCAAAAATTAACGGTGCCGGAACAAGCAGAATTGTCATTAACGGTGTTTCAAGAATTAGCGGAGGAAATTTCAAAGTGATTCCGGACCGAATTGAAGCTGGTACTTTTGTGATGATGGGTCTATTGACTGGTGGCAAACTAACTGTTAAAAATTGTATTCCCGAACATTTGGGTGCAGTAATTCCGATTTTGGAAAAAGTTGGTGCTAAATTAGAAATCGGATCAGATTTTATTAAAACTTTTCCTTCGAAAATTAATGCTGTTTCAATTACCACTCATGAATACCCAGGTTTCGCTACTGATCTACAGCCACCTTTTACTTTGTTAATGACGCAAGCTAAAGGAATCTCTGTAATTCAAGAGACGATTTTTGAAGGGCGGTTGTTTTTTACTGATCAATTGGTTACAATGGGGGCGGACATTATTATGTGTGATCCCTATCGAGTGGTAATTTCCGGTCCACGCAAACTTTACGGCAAAAGCCTTACTAGTCCTGATTTAAGAGCAGGAATTACCATGGTTCTAGCGGGGATGGTTGCCCAAGGAAAGACGACAATTGACAATATTTATCAAATTGATCGAGGCTACGAGAATATTGAAGAGCGATTAATTAAGGTTGGAGTTAAGATTAAAAGAATTTAAAAAATATGCCACTAAAAAAAATATTTGAAAGTTTTAGAAACGCTTTCAATGGGATGGTTTATTTGATTAAAACTGAGCGTAATTTTAGAATTGAATTGATTTTAGCTTTTTTTGTTTTGGTTTTGGCGATTTTTCTTAAAATAGATGACTGGAAATTGGTAACTTTAATAGCAGTCTCTTTTTTGGTTATTTTATTGGAGGCATTGAATACTTTGGTTGAGAGGATGGTTAATATTTTCAAACCTCGAATTCATCCTTACGCTCGAGTAATTAAAGATGTGATGGCCTCAATTGTGCTTATTTCTTCAATTGGGGCACTGGCAATTGGTTTAATTATTTTTATCCCTTATATTTTTAATTGCAGATAGTAAAAATGAAAAATTGGGCCCATAATTTTCGGAGGGCTTTAACAGTGATGATTCTTCTTAGTGGAGAATTTTTTTTATTTCAAGGGTTTTTGGCTTTTGAATCGAGGGCTGATGATGATTGGAAAATCGAACTAACTGAGTTGATGTATGATTTACCTGGTAGTGATGAAAAGGGTGAATGGGTGGAAGGAATTTTTGACTCAGAAATTAATTGGACGGAACTTGTAAAAAAGACTAATGGTTACGTGCTTCCGATTCGTTTTTGCTCTAGATTGACGATCGATAAGAAGAGTTGCCAAAGTGGCTATTCTTTTCCTATTTATTGGACGGCAACTGAAGTTAGTTTTTCAAAAAATGAAATATTTATTATTGCTCAGGATCGAAACGAATTTGAAAAGAAATATCCAGATTATAAAGGGAAAATTTTTAAGAGTAACTTTAGTTTGAAAAATGATGGAGAAAATTCAGTCGGTCTTTATCAAGAAGATGCTAATGGTAAATTTGAAAAATTATTTGAGCTTAATTACTCAAATATTTTGGGTGGCGGAGGAAATGGAAAAACATTAGAAAAAAATAAAGAGGGTAAATTAGAGGAATCGTCTATTTTTGGCGGAACACCGGGGAAAAAATATGAAAAAGTTGAAGTTAATTATTCTGATAAAATAAAAATAAATGAAATAATGCCCGACCCAATCGGTAGTGATCAGGATGGCGAATGGTTTGAATTGTATAATGCGGACGATAAAGCAGTGGAATTAAATGGTTGGTCGGTCAAAGATCAATCGGGAAAGAAATATATTTTTTCAAATGAAATATTGGATAGCGGTCAGTGGCTGGTTTTTGAGTATGAAAAAAGTAAAATTACTTTAAACAATGATGGAGATTTATTGGCACTATTTAATCCTAATGGAAAGCAAGTAGATAGGGTTGAGTATAAAAATGATGGGCAAGAAGGCTGGTCCTGGGCACTTGATGAAAAAGGGGTATTTTCTTGGTCATCAATACCAACACCAAAAAAGAAAAATGAATTTCCGGCTAAAAATGACTGTCAGGGTATTTACTTTAGTGAGGTGCTAGCAAATGCCAAGGGAGTCGATTCAGGTAATGAATGGATTGAATTTTTTAACGATAATAATTCAAAGCAGGAAATTTCCGGTTGTTATATTTCAAACAACTCAAACAAGATAATTCAATTGAAAAATATTGAAATGGCACCAAAGGATTTTTTTGTTTTGAAAATAAAAAATTCTTCATTTTCAATCAAGAATAACAATGAAAATTTGAAATTATTTTCTTCTACTGGAAATTTGGTTAACCAAGTGTTATTAGTGGGTGTGGCTAAAGAAAATCAATCTTTTAGTCGAGTGGCAATTGCAACTGATGAATGGAGTTGGACAAATTTTTTAACACCTAACAAACAAAATATTTTTAATCAAGCGCCGAGTTTTAAAATTGATTTAGAACAAAATATTTATCGAAATGTTAGAGCTTACTTTAATATTGAAAAAACTAATGATCACGAAAAAGACAACTTAAAATATTTTTGGGACTTTGGTGATGGGCACAAGAGTTATCTCAAAAAAACTTCTCATTTGTATAATAAAAAAGGTCAATATGAATTGACGGTTAGAGTAAGTGATGGAGTAAATGATGTTGAAAAACAATTTAAGATTGAAGTAAAAAAATTTCCACGAAAGAAAGTGGAAATTGTCAGTTTTGTTCCTAATCCAAAAGGAATCGATAGCGAAAAAGAAATTGTGACTATTAAGAACAATTCCGGCAAAAAAATCAATCTTAAAAATTTTATTTTAGCAACCGGTGCCAACTCAAAAAAACTGATTAACCACAAAATAACGATTGATTTTGAAATAAAGTCGGGAGAGCAAAGAGATTTAACTAGAAAAGAAGCATCTTTTTCTTTGTTGAATAAAAGCGGTTTAGTGGTGCTTAAATATCCTGATGGAAAAATCGCCGATCAAATCAGTTATTCGAAGGATCAGATTGCTGATGATGAAAAATATTCAAAATCAAACGGCATTTGGGCATGGGAGGGAATAGTTGAAGATAACGGTAGTGACACAAAAACAAATCAAGAATTTACTGAAAGTTATTTAGAAGTTGATTCGAAGCCATCAAATAATGACATTATTCTTGTCCGAGGGGACTTTAGTGAAAGATTTAGCTATCAAGAGGTACTGGAAATTGTAGTCTACGATAAAAAAAGAAGTATTTGTAAAAATCTTGCTTGGGTTATGGCTGACAACTGGAAAAGACGCAATTCTTTTTTCGCTTCGTTTGAGAAAACAAAATCAACAATGATGTTTGATTTTGATTGATATATTTCAGCCTCCTTGATTATTATTCAGTTGATTGAAATAAATGCCTACATCGCTGATCCATTTGCTAGCACCAGAATCATTAGCACAATTGGAACCGCATTTCCAAAGAACCATTTCTTGAGGAGTATCCACATCTGCTTTGACCAATTCCTGAATTCTTCCTGCTACAGTTTCAACAGCGTCTTCAGGACTATCAAAGCAGGTGTGTCCGCCGGTTCCCATCCGAGCTCTGATTCCTCGATATCCCCAATAATTATAACAATCTTGGCCGTCAAGTAATGGAACGTGTATTCCGTAATTGCTTTCTTTTTTGGCTATTCCGACCAAGAAAGCGGCAACTACTCGATCTTGTTTGGCAATCAGTGGAACCATCTTTTCCATCGGAGTGCCACCGACCATTTTCATTATTTCTTCTTCAAGTGACTCTTGTTTGATACTGTCAAAATTTTTCAAAGCTTCAAGCACGAAATTATCCAATTGACTGTCAAATTGTTGAGCTAATTTTTGATCTTTTTCTCCCATTACTTTAGTTTGAAGAGCGACGGTTTTTTGAATAATTTCATTTTGACGAGATGTCAATTCGTTGGCGATTTTATCAGTGGTATTTTTTTGGATAAAAACCACACTAGCGACAGTAACGGCACACATCATCAGAAGGGACGCCATAAAAGCTTTAGTTTTTAGGAACGAATTTTCCCAATCAACACTAACTAGTGGATTAGGAAGTACCGGTATTTTGACGTCAAAGTTTTGGAACATCACCTCTTTTTCTCTTTGTTTCGAGTAATAAAGTTGATTTTCTTCCGATTTAACGATTCGGTGGAATACTTTAGTCGGATCAAAATCCTCCATCATTTTTAAAGGGACTACTCTTAATCCGGTCCAACAACCTTTTTTGATGGAAATTTTTCTTTTTGGGTTGATTAATTCTTTTTTTACACCGGTGGCAAAAAAATCACGCCCGTCACCGGGAAAAATTAAAGTTTCTCCTTTAGTTGAATTTTTTATTTGTTTGATTTTTCTTTGAGCGTCGTTTTTGTCTTCGAAAAGAAAACGAAGATCAGGCTTATTGTTTCGATCGACTATGCAATAATAACTGTTTTTTATTTTCATCTTTTATTTTACGGATTAGTCTTTTGATTCTCAAACAATGTGAAATCTTTCCGCAAAAAACTATTGTAATTTTATCAGACTTTCATTCGATGTCAAGATTTTTTTGCAAGCAAAAATAGTGATTTATTTTTTGTAATAATGATCAAAGAGGTTCTAGACCAAGTTTTATTAAAAATGAATTGGATCTTGCCAAAAGTATTTTTTTATGTTAAATTCTCGGTGTCTTTTTGCCGCCATCGTCTAGTGGTTAGGACATCAGGTTTTCATCCTGGAAACCGGGGTTCGATTCCCCGTGGCGGTACTGAATAAAATATAAAAATTGAGCTTGTTTCAAGCTCTTTTTTATTTAAGTTATTTTAATGAGAATCGAAGGGCGTGAGAGTTCCGATGATTCGGAACGGTGTGTAGTGCCCAGGTTCCGAGTTGGAGTGAGGAGAGTTCTCCGTGGCGTCACCAAACAACAGCTAACGGGATAGCAATTTTAAATTCTAAATTTTGAATTCTGAATTTTAAATAAATTTGAATGACTAAATTTTGAATGACAGAAGAAACTAAATAAGAAACAACAAATCAATCTTAAAGAAGGCGGAGTTAAAATGATAGAGATAGTAGCAGTTGTGTTCTGGTTGGTCTTCATAGTACTTGGAATTTGTACTGGAAAATTTCTCAACGAGTCAATCAAAAAACCCGAAACGTCAATGGATTTGGATAAGTTTATTGGCCTGATGAATGGAGATTTTCCTTTATGAATCAAACAAAAAGGGGTGGCTAGATTCGGTCAGCCTCCTTGCTTTTTTAAGAACGCTCTTTTTCTTACTTTTCGGTGATAGCTAATGGCAAAGCGATGGGCTTCATCTCGAACTTGGGCAATCAGGTTCTTTTTTATTCTTGGAATTTTTCCAAAGGTGTATAAGTCTAGTTTTTTTCTGTTCGGCCCTTTGGCCACGGCTATGATTGGTAGATTGACTTTAAAATTGATCAATGTTTTTTTTGTCATTTCCAGATGGATTTTTCCACCATCAATAATCATTAGATCAGGCAAAGGCCAATCATTTTTCAACCGACGGCAAAGCATTTTTTTTACAGCTTCCAAGTCGTTATTAATTTTTTTATCCTTAATTTTGAATTTTCGATATTGTTTTTTGTTCGGTTCCATAGTCCCATTTTTGTTATCAAAAACAACCATTCCTCCGACAAAATATTTTCCAGCAAGATTGGAAATGTCATAGCCTTCAATGCGGAAAATGGAATTTTTTGATTTGATGTTTTCAAAGTTTATTGAATCGCTTTCTTGATTGGAAATGAAAGCAATATCCTGAAGATGGCGCAAGGCAAAAAGTTGATCACGCAGGATGGTAGCTTTTTCGAAGTTTTTTTGTTTAGCGAAAAATTTCATTTTTTTCTCCAGGTCGGTAATCAGTTTCATTTTTTTTCCTTGGACAAATAATTCGATAGACTTGATGTTTCTTTGATAATCTCGAGCATTAATTTTGCCTGCGTAGGGACCTGGACAAAGACCAATTTGGAAATCTAAACACTTTTTTTCGCTTAGTTCTTTGCGATTGTGATAAGGGAAGATTTTTTGCAATATTTTTAGAGCTAATTCCAAATTTTTTTTAGAGGAATAAGGACCATAAATTTTTTTGAAAGAAGTTTTTTTGTCTTCAAGATCTGTTTGGCGGATGATTTCAAAACGAGAAAATTTTTCTTTAGTGATTGCTAAATAGCAAAATGATTTGTCATCTTTTCCCAAGGTGTTGTATTTTGGTTGATATTTTTTAATTAATTTTTGTTCGAGAAAATAGGCTTCAATTACTGTGTTGGTGGAAATTGTAGTGATGTTTTTGATTTTTTCAATGACAAATTCAATCGGTCTTTCATAGTTGAGATTTTTTCGAAAATAGGAACTAACACGTTCTTTGAGACTGGCAGCCTTGCCGATGTAGATAATTTTGCCTGATTGATCGGAGAAAAAATACACTCCGGGAGTGGTGGGAAGTGAAGCAACTATTTTTTTGAGATTTTTCATGATTTCTGAGGCTCTTAGCAACTGACAATTTTTATGATAAGCTTTTTATTGTCAGTCGGCAATCATTAATATCAAATTTATGAAATTTAACTCAAAGGTGTATCTTGAATCATTTGAAGAATATCGAACTTCAGTCTTGCGTCAAATTGAAACAAAACTCCATCGATACTACAAAAAACCTGAACAAATCAGTATTGAAAATATCAAAAAAGATGAAAAGGAAATTAATGTCTATGAAAATTTCAATTTTCTCAAACCAATCAGCACCAAGGAAATTATTGTTTTGGATGATGAGAAGGTGGATGTTTTGCCGGCCGAAAAAGCAATTTTGGAAGGGAAGCTTTTTTGGGAACACACGGCAGCTGGAGAAGCAACTCGTTTAGGGTTGGGTACTAAGTATCTCTTGAATCTTAGTCAGTTTACTTTAGATGATGTAATTTTTCATATGCGAGCAGAAGCGGTGGCTGAATTGGAGAAAAAAGAAAGCGATCCAAAAATAATAGCGAAAAAGAAAAAAGAAATTAACCAATCGATCAATAAAAAAACAATTTTAGCTGTAGCAGGGAAAGATCCAACAAGTTCAATGAATCTTTCTTTGGGTAATCGGCATATGTTTCAGATGGTTTTTGATGTGGCAAAGATTGCTCGGAAACACCGAAAGAAACCGGCTGAAGTTTTAGCCAAACAATCGGTTTTGGTGGTACTCAACGAACAAACTGCTGAAGAAATTATTGACGAGTTTAAACGGTTTAATTTTTTCGGACTTAAGCCAAAAAATGTTTATTTTATGATCCAAAGGGCTTTTCATGGAATCTATGTTAAGGAAGGATGTCTTTTTTATGATCAAACTACGGAACGCAACAAAAGATTGCATAATCATGGTCAATTGGTAATGCAAAAAGCGCACGACGGAGTGATTTTTCGAGTCAATCCTAAAAACACTAGCCGGAGGAGTTTTATTTCCAGTAATGAATATGAAAAGTTATTGGCGCGGCATCTTGATTTAATTTCCTATAATATCGAAGATTTGGGTTATTTGACCTGCGCGATTGATTTACCCAGTTTGACATTGGCTTTGAAGTTGGGTGCTAAAGGTTATGCCATGGTAATGGAAATTGTGGCTCAAAATCCAATTAAACCGCAAAAAGGAGGCGCTTGTTTTTGGGATAGCAAGAAGAAAAAAGTAGTAATGATCGAAAGTAACCAGCTCAAAGATATTAAAAACGAAGAAATTCAGCATTTGAATAAAAATTTTAATCACTATCCTAGTCCAGTGAAGGCATACCGAGCAGTTAAGGAAAACGGCCTACCGATAACGTTCGAAGTTAAGAGTGCCTTTGATCAATCAGGTAACAAACGAGATTACATTTATGCTTGTCCGGTCCAAGGAGATATTAATTTTTTGGTCAAAACGGCTTTTGTAATGCGAAAAAATCTCAAACCGATTTCTAGTTGGAAGTCGCCAGCCACCACGCCTTTAGCTGTCAAAGCTATTTTTGATCAGGAAAAACAAGAAGGATTTAAAGAGTTTGTTCGAAAAATCAAAAGCGGGAAAATCGAATGAAGCAAAAAACTTTTCAAAAGACTAGCGATAAATTGCGATAATTTGCCGAGTGATTAGCTCATTCGATTTGATGTATTTTTCCTCTTTTTCTGTTTTTTCCAAGACAAAATAGGCCAACACTATTTTTAGCGAAGCCGGCCCGCACATGCTTTTATGCAAGGTTTCTTGAAATGTTTTGACATCGAGTATTTTTTTCATTGGCACGGGTGGAGGGAATCGAACCCCCGCCAAAGGTTTTGGAGACCTCTATACTGCCACTATACGACACCCGCAGAGATACTGATTATCAAAGCTATTCTATAATAGACACTTTAACTAGTCAATCAGTATCTTCTGTTTGACCAAAAAACAACTTATTGTTATTCTATTGAGTGTTGGTCCGATGGCCGAGTGGTTAGGCAAGGGTCTGCAAAACCCTCTACGGCGGTTCAATTCCGCCTCGGACCTCAGAAACACAAATAATTTTGAATTTTTAATTTAAAATTTCTAATCAATTTTAAATGATTCAATTCCAAATTTTAGAAACAACCTAAAAATTTGTCATTCCCAACCTGTCTCGTCGGCAGGTGGGCCTGATCGGGAATCTGTGGGTGAGTAAACTTCAGCAATATTTTGCCAAACATCAAAAAATGAAAGGAGGTATCGAAATGGAACCGAATGACAGATTAAGCAAAGAGTGGTATGAGTGGTGTCTGCGAGAAAAAGGAAAAAAGTTTAATCCTGAAACATTGCGGATAGCAGTGAATAATCATTCGAGAGTATCTGGATATTTTGGAAAGAGAGCAACAAACTTCCAAAAAGAAAAAAAACACATTAAAGAGATTTTCGTTTCGGCTGATTTATGAAACGAAACTGACCCCCATCAGAGAATGTAGATGGGGGATTTAATTTGTTCGATCAAAAACCGCTTGAGAAAATTTTCTTAAGCGGTTTCAGTGCTTTCAAATCTTAAGTACCTTTAAGATATTTAGGATTGCTATCAATTTCCTCTAAGAATTTTTGATTTAAGAGATTTTTTGCATAACGACTAACCATTACATATTGTAGGAAAGATTTTTTAGATGTATCATGTAACCAATCGTTTATAATTTCTCGAAAATGTTTAATCCAAACAAGATTGATGCTAAATATCTTGCTTCTATTTTAATCACAGTAATAGTACTTCCAATTATTTTTGCTAATTTTGGCATGAAGGTGTTTTTTATGTTGGCAATACTCTTTTTGTTTTTATTTTCGAAAAAATCATTCAGAAATTTTAATTTGTTGTTTAATTTTTTTAAAGAAAATAATATGGTGAATCAAATGGCAAGTTTTGGAGATTATTCTTCAAAAATAGGTGGGGTGTGGAAAATAACTAAAATCATCCTTCTTGCTCTTTTAGCAATCCGGGTTGTTTCATGGTTTGTTGTCATTATTGGTCCTGGAGAAACAGGAGTGTATGTTCTTTTTGGAAAGGTCGATGACCAAGAGTTAAGTTCGGGATTTCATTTTGTAAACCCTTTGGCAAAAATTGAAAAGATGAATATTCGCACCGAACAATATACTATGAGTGTGGCTACTAATGAAGGGCAAAAAACTGGCAACGACACAATAAGCGCTTTAACTAAAGAAGGTTTGAGCGTTGACATTGATTTTACCGCTCTTTATCACCTTGATGAGTCTAAGGCTTCTGATATCTATCGTGAATTGGCCTAAGTTATGCAGATAAAATTATTCGTCCAGAGATTCGCGGAATAATTAGAAATATAGCTTCCCAATATGAGGCTAAAGAGCTTTATTCGGAAAAAAGGCAAGAGGCATCCAGTAGAATTTTTTCCGATTTAAAAGAAAAACTTAATTCACGAGGCATTGTGATGGAAGAGGCTGTTATTCGAAATATTGGCCTTCCGGCCGGACTTACCAAAGCTATTCAGGATAAATTGACAGCCGAACAAGAAGCGCAAAGGTATGATTTCGTTTTGGACAAAGAAAAAAAAGAGGCTGAAAGAAAGAGAATTGAAGCGGAAGGACAAAGAGATTCTCAAAAAATTATCAATGAAAGTCTAAGTAATGAATATCTTAACTATCTTTATATTAAAGAACTAAAAGATCGTCAGGGCACTATCTATGTTCCAATTAACCCTTCCAGCGGTATGCCAATGTTTAAAGGAATCGAATAAAATAATTTTTAAAACAAAAAAATGGAACAAAATGAAAAAGTTGAATTCTTTAATCAATCGCAACAAGATGTGCCTGTGCCAAAGCCACAAATATCGACTTTAGCGCCTCAACCAATGACACAACAAAGCGAGCAAATAAAATATGCTGGTTTTTGGATTAGATACGCAGCTGGATTAATTGATGGTTTGGTTCTTATTATCCCAAATTTGATAGTAGGTTTGATAATAAAATTTGCAACATTTGGTGTTGCTCAGCAAGTTTCAACTTCGGTTTCAGGAATTTTAGTCTCGTGGATTTATTTCGTATTAATGACTAATAAATATCAAGCAACACTTGGAAAGAAAGCATTTGGTCTTATGGTTGTTTCCGATACGGCGGAAAATTTAACTTTGAGTCAAATTATATTTCGTGAAACTATCGGAAAACTTATTTCGATGATGATTTTGTTTATTGGCTATATTATGGCTGGGTTTACTCAAAAGAAACAAGCACTGCACGACAAGATGGCAAATACGGCAGTTATTTACAGAGACCCTAATGAAAAATTAAGCGGAGGAAAGATTGCTTTGATTATCATTATTTCTATTATTCCAATTTTCGCGATAATTGTCACTCTTGTTTCAAGCGTCTTTTTAGTTAGTTTAGGTAGAGCTAGAGAGAAAGCTCAAGATGCGGCCATAAAAGCTACATTAGCATCGATAATGCCAGATGCGGTTGCTTATAAAAATAAAAATTCTTCGTATAAAGGTTATGAAGTGCCATCTAATATTAGCATCATCGCATGTAGTGGCCAGCCAATTACCAATATTTCCGCCGATGGAAAGCAAATGGCTGTTTTTATGAAGTCTTGCCAAGATGCAAATAAATATTTTTGTGGAAATCCGGAAACTCATCTAGTAACAGATACAGCGGAAGTTGATACAGACTATGTCAAAAGTGGCGCAACAGTTTGCAATTCATCGGATGTTTCTGAAATTTCTACAAGCAACAAAAGCGTACCAGCAAAAAATAATTCAGAGATAAATAATTCGGAAATCCTTTTGAATAATTTTAAAGATGATTCTTTGGGATATGAAATAAAATATCCAGAAAACTGGGTTCAACAAAAAGAAGCAGACAAAGAAAATGGCATTATTACAATCACATTTTTACCCAACGAAACCGATCCATCGGCGGTTGTTTATATTCAAAGTGTTTTAGGGCAACAGACCATTACTCCTGAAGCTATTAGTGACTTTCTTAAATTTACAAAAGAGCAGATGATTGGAGCTAATGGCAAAGTGTATGATGAAAAAGATTTTATCTATGATTATCCGGATGGAACTAAAAGTATTGGCAAGGCTTTTAAAGCTGAATATTTAGATAATGGAACGAATGTTAAGCAGTGGTTAATTGCCATCCCTAATGGTAAAAAACTACATTGCTTATCATATGTTTCGGACATTAGCCGATATGATATTAATTATAATCTTGCTCTTGCTATGATTAAATCATGGAAAATAGCGAAATAGTCTATACTATAAATTTATAAAAATGAATAATCAAACATTGCCGATCAAAATTCTTTGGTTTGGTTTTTTGGGAGCTATTGCTATGTATGTTTTTATAGGTTATCAAACTCTTTCTCAAAAAAATTAACCAATTATTTTTAACTACAGCGAACTTTCAGAAAGCTTGTTTATCGGAGCGGTTGTTTTGGCTTTAATATTAATAGCAGCAATTCAGCTTTTTTGCCAAGATTTTTACAGACAACTGATTTAAGAAAGGGAATGGCAATAATGATTTTGCAATTTGCTTTATCAGAAGTGATAGGAATAATTGGGATTGTTCTATTTTTTTTGAAGGGAAGTTTTACACAACTTGTTGTCTTGTGTCTAATTGCTCTTATTTCTTTGTTTAAATTATTTCCACAAAAACTTAATTAAAGAACAATTGAGAACTCAAAGGGAGCCAATTTGTTAAATTTGTGCGTATATTGTTTTGGATGGATTAAATTTTCGTTAACCGGAAAAATTTAAATAATCTTGTAAAAAACTTTATTTTTTCTTCAAAATCTCTCTCAAATATTTTCCGGTATAACTTTCTCGGTGCCATTTGGAGAGTTCTTCTGGTGTACCGCTAGCAATTACTCGTCCACCGCCAGCGCCACCTTCGGGACCAAGATCAATAATCCAGTCGGCAGTTTTGATCACATCCAGATTATGCTCAATCATCACCACGGTGTTGCCGGCATCCACTAAACGATTTATCACTTCCAGAAGTCGACGAATGTCTTCAAAATGAAGTCCAGTTGTTGGTTCATCAAGGATATATAAAGTGTCGCCGGTCGATTTGCGAGAAAGTTCGCTGGCCAATTTTACTCGCTGAGCTTCACCGCCTGAGAGTGTGGTAGCGCTTTGACCCAATTGAAGGTAGTTTAAACCGACTTGGTTTAAAGTGGATATTTTATCATTGATAGCTGGAATGGGACTGAAAAATTTAGTAGCTTCTTCAATAGTCATTGCCAAAACTTCAGCGATATTTTTGTTTTTGTACTGAATTTTCAAAGTTTCGCTGTTATATCTTTTTCCTTTGCAAACATCGCAGGGCAAATAGACATCAGCCATAAACTGCATTTCAATTTTCAAAAAACCATCTCCTTTGCAATTTTCACAACGTCCGCCACTGACATTGAAGGAGAAGCGACCAGGGTCATAGCCTTTGGCTCGAGCAGCCGGAGTGGTGGCAAAAAGTTCTCGAATGAAAGTGAAAGCACCGGTGTAGGTGGCAGGATTAGAACGAGGTGTACGACCGATGGGTGATTGATCGACTAAGATTACTTTTTTGATTTTTTTCTGATAGCCGGAAATTTCTTTAACTTTTCCGGGAAGATCGGCTGAGTGATTGAGAATTCGAGCCAGATTTTTGTACAAGACATCTTCCACTAAACTTGATTTGCCACTACCACTGACTCCAGTAACGCAAGTGAACGCGCCCAGAGGAAACTCGGCAGTGATGTTTTTGAGATTGTTTTGATTGGCGCCTTTAACCACTAAAAAATCCCGATTTTTTCCCACCCGGCGTTTGGCAGGAATGGGAATGATTTTTTTTCGATTGAGATATTGAGCGGTTAGTGATTGAGAATTTTTCAACAAATCATTGAAACTGCCATTGTGGATAATTTTTCCGCCTTCAGTGCCGGCTCCGGGACCAATGTCAACCAAATGTTCACTGGCTCGAATTGTTTCTTCGTCATGTTCGATAACAATCACGGTATTACCCAAATCTTTGAGTTTTTTGAGCATAGTGAGCAGTTTGTGATTGTCTCGAGCATGGAGACCGATAGATGGTTCATCAAGAATATACAATACACCGGTTAAACCGGAACCAATTTGACTGGCTAAACGAATTCGTTGCGCCTCTCCGCCACTTAAAGTAACGGCGCTGCGGGACAGGGTAAGATATTCCAAACCGACGCTTTGCAAAAAACCCAAGCGGTTTTCAATTTCTCGAACCAATCGACCAGCAATTAGTTTTTCCTTAGTGCTAAGAGGTTTTTTTTGGATAAAATTCAATGCTTCGCTAATGGTAAGTTGGGAAAATTGAGCGATATTTAGTCCATGAAACGTGACTAAAAGCGGAGCAGCTTGAAAACGCGTGCCATGACAAATAGGACAAGGTTTTTGGCTCATATACCTTTCAATATCTTTGCGCACTGTTTCAGAATCGGTTTTTTGATAACGTTTGAGCAGAAAATCAATCAAACCAGACCAGCGAAGATTATAATAACCACTGCCGGTTTTGAAAAAATATTTTACTTTCACCTCTTGGTCATACTCTTTTTCCGGACCAAAAAGCAAAATATCCAAATCGGCTTCAGACAAATCTTTGAGCCGAGTATTTTGGTTGATGGCAAATTTTTGACAAACTGCCTTAAGCAAGTGTCCATAATAATTATTAAGTTTGAAATTCCAAGGAAGCAAACCGCCTTGGGCGATGGTCAAATTGCGATTTGGCATCAATAATGTTGGATCAATTTCTTTTTTAGTGCCTAACCCCTGACATTCTGGACAAGCGCCTTGTGGGGAATTAAAAGAAAAAAGTCGCGGTTCCAATTCGGGTAAACCAGCTCCGTGAATAGGACAAGCTAGTTTTTGGTTAAGAAGTAAGTTATTCTCCGGTTTTTCAGTCTCTACAGCTTTCATTAAGCCGTCGGAAATTTTGGTGGTTGTTTCAATCGACTCAAAAATTCGGCTGAGATTTTCAGTTTTAATTTCAACTTCGTCCACCAAAATTTCGATGGTGTGTTTCTGGTATTTGGTCAATTTCAATTTTTTCCAATCGGCTAAATTTACTTTTTTTTGGTCAACATAAGCCCAAGAAAAACCTTTTTTGAACATTGTGGCCAACAGTTCTTGATATTCGCCTTTGCGGTCGCGAACTAAAGGAGCTAAAATTTCGACTGAACTTTTTTCCGGAAAATGCTCCAAAGTTTTTTCCGTCATCTCTTCAACCGAGAGACTGGAAATTACTCGTTTACAAATAGGACAATGAGGCACGCCAATCCGAGCATAGAGCAAGCGCAAATAGTCATTGATTTCGGTGACAGTACCCACGGTGGAACGGGGATTATGACTGGCGGATTTTTGGTCAATAGCGATGGCGGGCGAAAGTCCTTCGATATAATCTACGTCGGGTTTTTTCATTTGACCCAAAAATTGACGAGCATAACTGGAAAGACTTTCTAAATAGCGTCTTTGTCCTTCAGCAAAAATGGTGTCAAAAGCCAAAGTTGACTTGCCGGAACCAGAAAGGCCAGTGAAAACAATGAATTTGCCTTTTGGCAATTCCAGGTCAATGTTTTTGAGGTTGTGTTCGCGTGCCCCTTTGATAATGATGGAAGACATGAGAGTGAAAATTTTGAATTTTGAATTTCGAATTTTAAATCAAGATTAAATGCTCAAATGATTTAACAATAAAAAACAGAATGCATAACACCTAGCTGATAGCATATTAATATTTAATAATGAGTTACTGAATTAAAAATTTCCAATAAAATTCTAATTTTCCAACGCTTTAAAGTTTAAATTTCTGCCATTTTAAATTTATTCAAAATTCAGAACTCAGAGCTAATTCTAATATATCCTAATCGAGAAGATTGTTTTAAGCAAGGTAAATTGCTTGGCGGAAGAGGAAAAATCCATTATGCTAGGTGTTATGAATAAATTTGTTTTGCAGTCGGATTTTGCTCCGGCCGGTGATCAACCAAAGGCGATTAAACAATTGACCAAAAATCTTAAACAGGGTGTCAAAAACCAGGTGCTTTTGGGTGTGACTGGCAGCGGAAAAACTTTTACCATCGCCAATGTGATTGAAAAAGTGCAACGACCAACTTTGGTGATTGCTCACAATAAAACCTTGGCTGCTCAATTGGTGGGTGAGCTACGAACTTTTTTTCCTAAAAATGCGGTGGAATATTTTGTTTCCTATTATGACTACTATCAGCCTGAAGCCTATTTGCCAGCCACTGATGTCTATATTGAAAAAGATCTGAAAATCAATCAAGAGATTGATCGATTGCGTCATGCTGCCACAGCGGCCTTGCTCAGCCGACGTGATGTAATCGTGGTAGCTAGTGTTTCCTGTATTTATGGTTTAGGTAGTCCAGAATTCTATCGGGATATCACTTTTAATTTAAAAAAAGGAACGGTTTTGGATCGAGATCAAGTGGTAACAGAGTTGGTGCGGTTGCAGTATAAGCGTAGCAACATTTTGCAACGAAGTCAGTTTCGTTTGACCGGTTCGGTATTGGAAATTGTCCGACCCGATCGAGATATTGTCAGTCGAATTGAAACCGATCGAGAAGGGAAAATCATTTCTATTTATGAGTACAATTCTTTGACCGGAGAAACGGCCAGTGGTCAGTTGGAAGAGATTCTAATCTATCCGGCTCGACACTTTGTTACTTCAGAAAAGATGTTGGCTGACGCTCAAGAAAAAATCAAAGCGGAAATGGAAATTCAAGTGGAAAAATTTATGGCACAAGGAAAGATTGTGGAGGCGCAACGAATTAGAAGGCGAACCAATTATGATTTGGAAATGATGCGAGAAATCGGTTATTGCAACGGCATTGAAAATTATTCCTTGTACCTTTCTGGTCGGAAAAAAGGCGAAGCGCCCTATACCTTGATGGACTATTTTCCGGAGGATTTTTTGACGATAATTGACGAATCACATGTAACCATTCCTCAAGTGGGGGCGATGTTTGGCGGAGATTTCAGCCGGAAAAAAAATTTGGTTGAACATGGTTTTCGTTTGCCTAGTGCTTTTGACAATCGGCCTTTGAAATTTTTTGAATTTGAAAAAAAATTGGGCCAGACGATTTTTATGTCAGCTACTCCGGGGAATTATGAATTAAATCAAATTGGAAAATCAAAAGAAAATACTGGTGGTCACAGGGCGTTGGTTTCCAATTATCAGAAGGAGAAAACGAATTTTTTGGTAGAACAAATTGTACGGCCGACTGGCTTGGTCGATCCGGAAATTGAAATTCGGCCCTGTTCGGGTCAAATTCAGGATGTAATTGATCGATCCAAAGAAGTGTTTGAGAGAGGAGAGCGCATTCTAATTACTACTCTGACTAAAAAAATGGCCGAAGATTTAGCGGCTTATCTGAAAGAAGATCGGGAAATGAAGTCGTGCTATCTTCACAGTGAAGTGGATACTGTTGAACGGATAAAAATTCTTGATCAGTTGCGGCGAGGAAAGATTGATGTTTTGGTGGGAGTGAATTTGCTTCGAGAAGGATTGGATTTACCCGAAGTGTCGCTAGTGGCGATCTTAGATGCAGACAAAGAAGGATTTTTACGTAGCCGAACGTCCCTGATTCAAACAATTGGTCGAGCGGCAAGAAATATTAGGGGTAAAGTAGTGCTTTATGCTGATAAAATTACCGGTTCAATGAAAGAAGCGGTAGCTGAAACCAAAAGACGTCGAATTTTGCAAATTAACTACAATAAAAGGCATAAAATTGTGCCCCAGACGATCAAGAAAAAACTTCAGGCTTCAATTGAATTTGAGGAAAAAGCGGAAAAGGGTTTTGAAGAAGAAATCTTGAAATTGGAAAGTCCGGTGGCGATTAAAAAATATATTAAAGAGCGCGAAAAACTAATGAGTAAATTTTCTGATAATTTGGAATTCGAAAAAGCAGCAGTGATTCGTGACGAAGTGTTGGCATTACAGAGAGCATTGAGAAGCATAGGGCAACATAATGTTCACAAAAGATAAAGTTTTTGAAGAAAATTGACCAATTATTAGTCACTGAATCACCGGCTACTAATAAATTCTAAACTTCAAATTTCAGATGAATGTTAGATATTTAATATTTTGATGATTGAATTCAATCCAGATTTGAAAATTAAAATTTTGTAATTTTTAGTAAAACAAGTTTGACTCAAACCAAAAAAGTCTTAGCAGTAATGTTAGGATCCAGAGATTATCGAGAAGCTGATCGAATTTATACTCTTTTTTCTAAAGAGGAAGGGCTGATTTCAGTTTTGGCTAAAGGAGTTCGCAAACCGAGCGCTCGACTTTCAGGAGTATTGGAAAGCCCTTTGATTTGTGAAGTTTTTTTAGTGGTGGGACGTCGAATTAATCGAGCGGCGGGTTCTTTAGTAATTGATTATTTGAAAAATATTAGAAAGGATTATGAAAAAATGATTTTAGTAAGAAAAGTTTTCAAGGTATTAATCGAATTGTTATCAAAAGAAGAAGCGGCGCCATTGCTTTTTGATCAATTGGTTTTTTTTCTTTCTTATTTGGACAAAACAGATCAAACAAATAGCCATTCTTTGGTTGCCAGTGGAGTTATTTGGCAAATTGTTATTCAATCAGGGTTGAGTCCGGAGCTTTATCATTGCCTTAATTGTCAGGAAAAACTCAAAGAATCGGATGGAAGATTTTTTCTTTCAATGGAAGGATTTTTTTGTCAACATTGTTTTTCCAAAATGACTCCAAGAATAAAAGCGATTAAGCTATCGAGCGAAGCGGTGAAATTACTCCGAGTATTGGCTGTTAAAAAACTGGAAACGGTTATCAAGATTAAAATCTCGGTAAATGTATCGAAAGAATTGGAACAAGCGGTTCAACTTTTGGCGAGTAAAGAGAATTTTACCTAATTTTTTGCTATTGTATCGCTTTTTTGATAGGATAAACATAGAATGCAGCTTTGTGATAAACAATAGATTGAAGATTAAATTATTTAGTGAAACAAGTAAATTTATGGCTAAGAAAAACGCTTATATTACCACTACGCTTCCTTATGTCAATGACAAACCGCATATTGGTTTTGCCAAAGAAATTATTGAAGCTGATGTTTGGGCTCGTTTTCACCGAGATTTGAAAGAAGAAGTTTTTTTCAATACCGGAACTGATGAACACGGACAGAAAATTTTTCAGAAAGCGCAGGAATTAAAATTGGAAACGCAAGCTTATTGTGATCAGATGGTGCCGGAATTTGATAAATTAAAACAAGCGCTCAACTTGAGTTATGACAGTTTTATCAGAACCACCGATTTCAATCACATCAAAGCGGTTCAAGAATTTTGGCAACGCTGTCAAAGAAACGGAGATATTTACAAAAAAAATTATAAAGTAAAGTATTGTGTTGGTTGTGAACTAGAAAAAACCGATTCGGAACTGGTTGATGGGAAATGTCCCGATCATCCCAAAATGAAAATTGAAATTATTGAAGAAGAAAATTATTTTTTTCGATTCTCGGCTTATCAGGAAAAACTTTTGGCATTGTATGAAAAAAATCCGAAGTTTGTTTTGCCAACCAAGCGAATGAATGAAGTGAGAAGTTTTGTTGAAAGAGGTTTGGAAGACTTTAGTATTTCTAGGCTGAAAAGCAAAATGGCCTGGGGGGTTCCGGTGCCCGGAGATGATGAGCAAGTGATGTATGTTTGGTTTGATGCCTTAGTTAATTATATTTCTGCTTTAGGTTGGCCAGACAAATTAGACAATTTTGAAAAGTTTTGGCCTGGGATTCAAGTTTGCGGAAAAGACAACTTGCGCCAGCAAGCGGCGATGTGGCAAGCGATGTTGATGTCGGCTGGGCTTCCAAATTCTCGGCAGATTTTTGTTAATGGTTTCATTACGGTTAATGGACAAAAGATGTCGAAATCCACAGGCAATGTTATTTCTCCTTATGAAATGGTTGAAAAATTTGGAACCGATGCGACTCGCTATTTACTTTTGGCGGGAACTAGTTTTGGTGAGGACTTTGATATTACTTGGGAAAAATTGATCGAGAAATATAATGCCGATTTAGCCAATGGACTGGGAAATCTTTTATCAAGAGTGATTGCGCTTGCTCAAAAAAATGATTTTCAATTTTCAGTTCAGCAGAGTGTTTGGGATAATTCTCAATTAGGTTTTGGTGATTCAATTGCAGATTTTATAAATAAACTGGAATTGGGACAAGCTTTAGATCAAATTTGGAAAATAATTCAGAAGAATGATAAATATGTTGATGAAAACAAACCTTGGGAATTAGCAAAAAATGACACAATTAAATTTAAAGAAGTAATGAACAACTTAATTTCCGATTTAAATCTTATTTCTCAACTACTCAAACCTTTGCTTCCGGAAACTGCCGAAAAAATTAAAAAAGCACTTGAAATGAAAAAAACAGACGGAGCGTTATTTCAAAGAATAAAATAAAATTTAATGAAAATTGCAATTGATTGTGCTGATTTAGATTATCAACGAATTGATGGAACGAGGGTTTATATCAAAAACCTGCTTGATGTTTTCGGCAAACTTGATCAGCAAGATGAGTTTTTGCTTTATCACAAAAAAAACTTCAATTCACTATTGAAGCCGAAATGGTTTGGTAATTATAAAGAAAGAAAAATCGATTATGATTTAGCCTGGACTCAAACCAGATTTCCTTTTGAATTAATCAAAGACAAACCTGATGTACTTTGGATGCCGATTCAGCAGATTCCCTTTTTAGTCAAAGGGAAGATAAAAACCGTGGTGACAATTCACGATTTGGCTTTCAAAATTTTTCCAGAATGTTTCACTTTTCAAGATAGAATGAAATTAAATTTTTTTACTGATACTGCAATCAAGCGAGCAGAAAAATTAATTGCTGTTTCTCAATCAACCAAGAAAGATATTCTCAAATTTTATCCTAAAGTTAAGGTTGAAAAAATAAAAGTGGTTTACCATGGCTTTGACCGAGAGGTTTTTTCAAAAAGTGTCCGCGATTTAGCATCAAGCGAAAAAATTGGTAAGTTCAATTTGGGAGAGGATTATTTGCTTTATGTTGGGGCGATACAACCACGAAAAAATCTTGGAGTCTTGATTGAAGCTTTTGAAGCAATCAAGAAAAAACTCAATCAACAAAAACTCAAATTGGTTTTAGTAGGTGAAGTGGCTTGGCTTTCAACTGAAATTTTAGAAAAAGTCAAAAAAAGTAAATTTGCTAGTGATATTATTTTAACCGGTCGAGTTGATTTTGGGCAGTTAGTAGAAATTTATCGACAAGCAAAAATTTTTGTTTTTCCCTCACTTTATGAGGGTTTTGGTTTGCCAGTGTTGGAAGCTTGGGCCAGTGGAGTACCGGTGGTAGTGGCTAATAATTCAAGTTTGACTGAAATTGGTGATGAGGCGGTGGAAAAGTTTGATGGCCAATCAAGTGTTGAATTGATTGAAAAGTTAACTGATTTGCTGGATAATGAAGCTAAACGACAAGCATTGGTTGCTAAAGGTTTAGCTCGACTGGATTTTTTTAGTTGGGAAAAATGTGCTGAAGAAACATTAAAAATTTTAAAAAGTTAGGCAATTAAGACAAATCGTTTTGTCTTGAGATAACTTTAAATTTATCCGCTAATCTCTATGATTAAGATTCAAGAAAATGTTAATCTGAAAAATCACTCTACTTTTCGACTCGGTGGCAGGGCGAAATTTTTTGTTGAGGTGGAAACTGAAAATGATCTTCTGGAAGCGCTTAGTTGGGCAAAAAGTTCAAAAAGTAAAGTATTTTTTTTGGGCGGAGGGAGTAATACCCTTTTTGCGGATGAAGGCTTTTCCGGTTTAATAATAAAATTGGTTGGGCGAGAAATTGAAATTCTAAATGAAGACAAAGAATCATTGGAAATTATTTGTCAGAGTGGGACTTTTTTAAATGAGTTGGTTAACTTGGTTGCTTCAAAGGGCTATGCCGGACTGGAATGGGCGGCTGGAATTCCCGGTACGGTAGGTGGTGCGGTTCGAGGCAATGCCGGGGCTTTTGGTGGCGAAATGAAAGATTGTTTGGTGAAAGTTTTTGTTTTTGATCTTTTTAAATTCAATGAATTTGAAAATATCGACCAAAAAACCGCCAGAGATAATTTTTTAATGGAATTGAAAAAAGATCAATGTCAATTTGGTTATCGGGAAAGTTTTTTTAAAAAAAATAAAGATCTTTTGATTTGGCGATGCCAAATGAAGTTTTCCAAAGGAGATATAACTGAAATTAGAGAAAAGATTGAAAAATATCTTGCTCAAAGAAAAGAAAAACAGCCAATGTTAGGCGAATTTCCTTCGGCTGGTTCAACTTTCAAAAATCCGATAGTAACCGATAAGTCTTTGTTGAAGCTTTTCGAAAAAGAAAAAGGACAAAAGTCCAAGGAAGGCAAACTTCCTGCCGGTTGGTTGATTGAAAAAGCCGGTTTAAAGGGATTTAAAATTGGACAAGCTCAGGTTAGCCCTTTGCAAGCGAATTTCATTGTCAATTTAGGTGGAGCAACGACAGGTGAAATAATAGAAATGATAAAGAAAGTGGAAACTGAGGTCGAAAAAAAATTGGGAGTGAAATTGGAACGAGAGATTGAAGTGGTGGAGAGTTAGATTGAGTGCAAAAGCATTTTTGGTGGTTTTAAGAAGATTTAATTAATAGAACAGTTATTGAGGATAGAATTTTTTGACTTAAAAATGCGTATTATAATCGAAATCGAAGAGTTAAAGAGTCGATAATCATTAAAATAAAGATATGAAGGTGAAATATTTGTTGGAAACGAAAAATGTGAGCGATAGAGAAAAGAAAGGAATTGAGGAAAGATTAAGGAAGAATCTTAAATATTTAAGAAAATATAAAGAAGAAGAAGTTTTTCTTGAGATCGAACTTAATCAAGATAAAAGAGGACTGCTTTATCTTGAGGCAATGATAAAAACGCCAGATAATGTTTTTCGTTCCGAGGTTCATGGTGGAGATTTTTTAGTGATGGCGACTGAGGCCAGTGAAGAATTAGAACGACAAATTAAAAAAGTTCTGGAAAAATCAAGAGATCTGAAAAAAAGAGGCGCTCGTTCGATGAAGAAAAAAATGACGGTTAATGTCGATGCTCGGTTTTAATCAGAACTTGTTTTGGTTAATAAAAAAATCTCCGCAGTGGAGATTTTTTTATTTGGTAATTTCATAGATTGCACCTTTGGTTTCAAACTCCAGAATATTTGGGCCGATTAGCGGATCTTTTTGAGGAGTAATTATCCGATTGGGTAATGAATAATAACTCACTAAACTTTTATTCAAATTGGAAAATAACGGAGCATCATTATCTGATGCAATGAGATAAATTTTTTCAAAGTTATTCTTATTAATTTTTTCCAAATCTTTTGGATTAAAAAAATAAACTGCTTTCAATCCATATAGATTACGTAGTGGTTCGCTTAAAAGATTCCAACCGCTGCCGGAAGCTTTTTGGGAAACTAAAATTAAATCTTTTGAGGAGAAAAGGCGGGCTAATTCAGCTGTTTTTTTAAGGAGATCTTGATTTTGTCGAGGAAGAATGAAATTAGCAAAACGGTTTTCTTTTTTGGTCAAATTGGGAAAAATTAGAAAAAGGTTTACTATCAATATCGAAAAAACAACCAATAAAAATACTTTATTGTTTTTCTTTTGGATATTTGAGAGGAAAAAGCCGGTGTAAAGAAAAGACAAAGGTATAATCGAGAAAACAAAGCGTCTTAACATCCATGGATGATCAAGCGAAATGTTAGCATTAAGCAAGTAAAAGAGACTGGGAAACAAAATGACAAGTGGAACAAAAATATTATTTTCATCTTGCCAGTTTTTTCTTTTTTTTAAAAGATCAGGGATTAGAAAAGCGATAGCCATCAGAAGCATTGGAAGTAAGTTATAACGGAAAAGAACCAGCGGTATAAAAAAATGTTCCCAATTATCAGGTGATAAACCATTTTCAGTGATGGTTTCCGTCTTGTTTAGTAATGGTTTAGCAACGTTTTTTATCGATTGATAATAAAAATTCTGGTGAAAGGCGATTGAGAGAAATAGGATAATGCCTAAAAAAAGGAAAATTAGTTGGTATTTTGGCCATCGAATGTGATGGTAATCTTTTATTATCAGAAGCAGGAAGAGCATAAAAACAATGATTGGAGCTTCAATTCTGGAAAGAATTGCCAATGTCAAAGGAATGGTGGTGAATAAGAAAGTGATAAAATCTTTTTTTTCAATGTAGCGGATTAGAAAATAAATACTCGACCAAAGAAGAGCGCCGAAGAATATTTCGCTTAAAGTGAACTTTGGAAAGATTATCAATGGAAGTGAAGTTGCCAATAAGACTAAAATCCAAAGAGCAAGATGCCAATTGCTAGTTGTTTTGGTTATAAGTTTATCAAACAATAAATAGCAAAAATAGAGGAAGAAGAAGAGAGTAAAAGCAGAGGCCAGATTAAATCCAAAAAGACCGAAAAACAAATAGAAAGAGGCTAAAAATACCGGATAGCCTGAAAGAAACTGGCTGTGAAGATTACCGGAAAAGTCATAATAAAAACCGGGAAAATTAAGCGCTTTACCCGGTTTGTAGATTTGAAAGAATTGATCAATAAGGTCTGAATTATTGGTAATGGTGCCATTTTTAGCCAAGATAATTGCCAAATTTGAATAAGACCCCTCATCTCGTCCGCCAAAAATAGTTGGTTGATTGGGCAAGGAAATTAGAGCTGACCATAAAAAAATAGCCAAAAAAACTAGAATTTTTTTGGGTGAAATTTTCTCTCTTTCGATTTTTTTGTTTTTGATTAGTAAAAAGAAGACAATGGCAATAACAAGAACGGAAAAACTAACAGTAATACGGTTAAAAAGTCCGCTGAATCCCAAAAAAATACCTGTTAAAGAAAGGATAATAGTCGAAATAAAGATAATTTCCAAAAGATTAAATTTGACAGTCTTCATAGCTTCATTATAAAGTTTATAAAGATAAAGAGCAAGAGACCAAGAGCTAAATTTTAAATTTTAAATCAATTAGCAGCGTTTCAGTTTTTAACAAGCTGTAACATTTAAATTAGCTGGTAATTATTAAAAATATGTCGGGAAAATACAAGGCAACTATCGGAATGGAGATTCATGTTGAACTAGGGACAAAATCTAAAATGTTTTGTGGTTGCGCCAATGGAATGGGAATGGAAACTGAGCCGAATAAAAATATTTGTCCGGTTTGTACTGGTCAGCCGGGAAGTCTTCCGGTTCCCAATGAAAAAGCAATTGAGTCGGTGATTAAAGCTGGATTGGCTTTGAACTGCGAAATTGCTCGACATTCAAAATTTGATCGGAAAAATTATTTCTATCCGGATCTGCCTAAAGGGTATCAAATTTCTCAGTACGATCAGCCATTATGTCAGCGGGGATTTTTGGAAATTAGTTTGAATGAAAACGGATTAACAAGAGAAAAAAGAATAGGAATTACTAGGATTCATTTGGAAGAGGACACCGGTAAATCAATTCACCAAAAAGTTAGTAGTGAAACCTTGATTGATTTTAACCGAGCTGGGGTGCCATTGATGGAATTGGTGACTGAACCGGATATTACCAGTGCAATAGAGGCAAAAAAATTTTGTGAGGAGTTGCAACTGATTTTTCGCTATCTAGGAATATCGACTGCTGACATGGAAAAAGGTCAGATGCGTTGTGAAGCCAATGTTTCAATTTATCAAGCAGATCAAAATCCGTTGAGCGGAACGAAAGTGGAATTGAAAAATCTCAATTCTTTTCGGGCAGTGGAAAAAGGAATTAAATACGAGATCGAAAGACAGACAGAGGTTTTGGAACAAGGCAAGGCGGTTATTCAGGAAACTCGCGGTTGGGATGAAAATCGAGGAGAGAGTTTTTCTCAGCGAATCAAAGAAACTTCTGACGATTATCGTTATTTTCCCGAGCCCGACATTTTGCCATTGAATTTTGACGATCAATATATTGATAAAATTAAAAAAAGTATTCGAGAACTTCCGGCAATCAAAAGAAAAAGATTTGTAAACCAATACGGGTTGATTCCCGCTAATGCAACAATTTTGGTATCCAACAAAGAATTGGCGGATTATTTTGAAGCAGTCAGCAGTGAGTTGGAAAACTGGATGGCGGAAATGGGACATAATTTTTCTCAGGAGGGGAAACAAAAGCTTAATCGTTTAGCGGCTAATTATTTATTGACCGAGATTCAGAAATATTTGGTTGATGGCACTGTTGGCGATTTTTCTGAGTTAAAAATTACACCAGAAAATTTTGCCGAACTAATTACAATTATTTATGAGGGGAAAATTAATTCTTCAGCGGCCCAAGTGGTAATTTCCGAAATGATTGCCAATGGAACTGATCCGTCACAAGTGATTGAAGAGAAAAACTTGGGACAAAATTCTGATAAGGGTGAACTGGAAAAAACAATCAAAAAAGTGTTGGCAGAAAATGTCCAGTCAGTAAATGATTATCAAGCTGGCAAGGAAAATGCTTTGAAATTCTTAATGGGCCAAGTGATGAAGGTTACCAAGGGAAAAGCTAACCCAGGCTTGGCGATTGAAATTTTGAAAGATAAATTGAAAAAATAATTGAAAATAGTTCTCTAGAATCTTCTAAAAGACTTTTAATAAATTACTTTTTGGTTGCCTGCTGAAAAAATTCTAGTGGTTTGATAATTTGATTTAATCATCCTTAAAAATCAAAACAAAATAAAGTCTTTTCTTAAATAAAATTTCAAACAAAAAGCTAAAAAGGATAAGTTTTTTACTGAATCAGAAATAATTTTTATTTTTTAAAAGGACATTTTGTTAATTTTTAGTTATTTCAATCTTGGGGAATTTTTTTATTGATTGGATAATATTGATTTAAATTTGGTTGTAATAATTTAGCTATCTTCTACTCTTAAAAACTAAACTATAAGTAATCTTGACAAAAAATTTTTTTGAAATAAAATGTGATTAGCAGTCGTATCAGTAGAGTGCTAATCAGTTGGAAAAACCATTATGTTGACAAAAAGACAAGAAGAAATACTTTCTTCGGCTATTAAGGAATATTCAGCAACGGCTTTTCCGGTTAGCAGTAAGCTTTTGATGAGGAAATATCGACTACCCTATTCTTCGGCGACGATCAGAAATGAAATGCAGTCTTTGGAGGAAGCTGGCTTTTTAATTAAACCGCATGTTTCAGCCGGTCGGATTCCTTCGGACAAAGGCTACCGTTATTTTGTTGATAATTTAATGGAAAATCGGGAAGTCTCTCGTGATTATCAAAAACGGCTGGAGTTAGAACTTTTGAAATTAAAAGCTCGCAATGCTCGGATGGAGCGGACAACAGCCAAACTGTTGTCTTCAATGTCTCACTGTTTGGCAATTAGCGGCTTGATTGACAAAAAAGAATTTTATGATTTTGGAGTGCACAATTTGTTGGAAGGTTCTCAATCGGAAGATTTGGATGAACTTTCAAGAATGATGGCAGCACTTGACTTGATTGATGAAAATGTTGATCGAATTATGAAGGTTTTGGGCAGTGATGAAACTAGAGTTTTTATTGGCAAGGAAAATCCAATCAAGGAAGCTCAGAACTTTTCAATGATTGTTTCTCCTTATAAATCAAGAGAGGGAGAGAGAGGTTTGGTGGCGATTATCGGACCGAAAAGAATGGAATATAAGAAAAATAAGAGTTTGGTTGATTTGGTGAAGAAATTTTTGTCAGGGGGGAAATTTTCGGGATTAACTGCGTTAGTAATTGTTGGGACTGGTGTTGTTGTAAAATATTTTTAGTTTTTTAGAGAAACCAATAAGCAATTATGCAATAATCAAAATGGAACAGACTTCGAGAAAAAAAATAAAAGAAGATAGAAGTTTACGAATGATGGGTTTGACGGTTAAAGCAGTTTTATTGAACAGTCGAAATCAAGTTTTGGTTCTTCGACGCGCCACAGGTGAAAATTCCAATGCTGGGCTTTGGGATTTGCCGGGTGGCGGAGTAGAAAAAGGCGAGACATTAGAGGAAGCTTTAAAAAGAGAGATTAAAGAAGAAACAGGTTTGGAATCGAAATTAGGACCTTTGATAAAAGTCAGTGAATTTCCTCGCGATCATGTTGCGTTTGAGAGTGAAAAACGGGGATTGAGATTCATTGCTTATGTTTTGGGCAATGATGATCAGGTCAAAATCGATCAAAGAGAACATATTGAATTTCGCTGGCTTGATTTGGATCAAGCGATAGAGCTTTTTCCGGCTGAAGGTTTTGAAGGAGAAAAACGAGAAACATTGTTGGCAGCCAAGAAACAGCTTGAAATGACTCGTGCTTTAGAAAATTGGAAAAGATCTTTGGCCGATTTAGAAAACTATAAAAAAAGAACGGAAAAGAGTAATTTGGAATTTCGTAAATATTGTTTGGAAGATTTGATGATCAGCTTAATTCCCGTTTTGGATAATTTTGATCTTTCTTTGGAACATGTACCTAAAACAGACAAAGATAACAATTGGACGGTTGGTATTTTGCATATCAGGAAACAATTATTTGATGCTTTGGCAAAGTTTGGATTGGAGTCGATTGAAGTAAAAGCTGGTGATCAGTTTAGTGAATTGATTTGTGAAGCAGTTAGTGGTAATGGGGGAAAGAATTGCAAAATCAAAAAGATTCTAAAAAAAGGTTATCGTTTGGGAGGAAGAGTAATTCGTCCAGCGATGGTAGAAATAGAGTGATTTGTTTTTCGTATTAATAGTTAGGATTGTATTGGTAGTTTAAAATTTTAATTTTTAACATTACCAAATGTCGTCGCAATTTTTTCCGGCGACAGGAGGCAAAAAACAATGAGAAGAGGATTGATTGCTTGGGATCCGTTTCGAGATTTGGCACGTGATTGGGAAGGGGAATTTTTTGCCGGAGGTTTTGTTCCGGCAGCAGATGTTTATCAAGACAAAGACAATGTAATTGTTGAAATGGATGTTCCCGGAATTGAAACTGACAAGATTGATATTTCGGTAGAAAATGATGTTTTAACTGTTTCGGGTAGTCGAGAAGAAAAACAAGAGGTGAAAAGAGAAGATTATTATCGGAAAGAAGTGCGAAGCGGATCTTTTTCTCGCAGTGTAATTTTGCCGATGCAAGTCAAAGGTGATGAAGCAAAGGCAGAATTTGAGAAAGGAGTGCTTAAAATTGTTTTACCAAAAGCTGATGAGGTAAAACCGAAAAAAATTGAAGTAAAAGTTAAGGACTAACAGGTTATTTTGATGTTTAACAATTAGAGATAGAGGGAATGGTTTCTTTTGACCATTCTTCTCTATCGATAGCTTTTCGATTTTTTTCGAGAGGTTATCGTTAGGGATTGCAAGATAATTAGTTGATGGAAAGTTTTTAAAGATTTTATCCAAATAATTTTTCAGTGATTAAATCTCAAACTGCGTTTTTATTTGATTTTTTAGTTTGATAATGGATTTATAATTATCAGTAGTCAATAGTATTATTTTAATAAATAACAGTAAAAAGATTATGGCAAAAATTTTAGGAATCGATCTGGGAACTACTAACAGTGCAATGGCGGTTGTTGAAGGTGGTAAACCGGAAATTATTGAAAACAAAGAAGGTAATCGAACCACGCCTTCGATTGTGGCAATTAATAAAAGTGGAGAACGATTGGTTGGTCTTTTGGCTAAACGTCAAGCGGTAACCAATGCGGAAAATACAATTTTTTCCGCCAAACGATTGATTGGTCGAAAATATTCTGATGATGAGGTCAAAAAAGCGATAAAGACAATGCCCTTCAAAGTCAGTGAAGGACCAAATGGCAGTGTAGTTGTTAAGATGGGTGGCAAAGATTATCGACCGGCGGAAATTTCAGCTATGGTGCTTCAAAAACTTAAAGCCGATGCTGAAGCTAAATTGGGCGAAACAATTGAAGAGGCGGTGATTACTGTACCCGCTTATTTTGATGACAGCCAGCGAAAAGCTACAAAGGATGCGGGAGAGATTGCCGGATTGAAAGTGCGACGAATTATTAATGAACCAACAGCCGCAGCCTTGGCTTATGGGTTTAATAAAAAGAAAGATGAAAAAATTGCAGTTTATGATTTGGGCGGTGGAACTTTCGATATTTCCATTTTGGAAGTAGGTGATGACACAGTGGAAGTTAAATCAACCAATGGCGATACTTTCTTGGGTGGTGACGATTTTGACGAAAAGATTATTCATTGGATTTTAGATGAATTCAAAAAACAAGAAGGAATTGATTTATCTAAGGATCCTTTGGCACTACAACGAATTAAAGAGTCGGCAGAGAAGGCTAAAATTGAACTTTCTACCGCTCAAGAGACCGAAATCAATCAGCCTTTTATTACCAGTGGAGCGGATGGTCCCAAGCATTTGGTAATGAAAATCACTCGAGCTAAACTGGAAGAGTTGGTGAGTGATTTGGTGGAAAAAACTTTGGAACCTTGTCGGAAAGCGTTGGAAGATGCCAAACTTAAGACCAGTGATATTAATGAAGTGGTGATGGTTGGCGGGATGACCAGGATGCCTTTGGTGCAAAAAAGAGTGGAAGAGTTTTTTGGAAAAAAACCCAATGCTAGTGTTAATCCTGATGAAGTAGTGGCAATGGGTGCGGCCATTCAAGGCGGTGTATTACAAGGTGATGTTAAAGATGTTCTACTTTTAGATGTTACTCCATTAACACTAGGAATTGAAACTATGGGTGGAGTGAGAACTCCGTTAATAGAAAGAAATACCACAGTGCCGACTTCAAAATCTCAAATCTTTTCAACAGCGACTGATAATCAGCCATCAGTGGAAATCCATGTTTTGCAAGGTGAGCGGGAAATGGCAGCTGACAATAAAACTTTGGGTCGATTTATTTTGGACGGCATCCCACCGGCACCACGGGGCATTCCTCAAATTGAAGTAACTTTTGATATTGACGCTAATGGGATTCTAAATGTCAAAGCTAAAGATAAGGCTACTAATCGAGAGCAATCGATTCGAATTGAGGCTTCGTCAGGTCTTTCAAAAGAAGAAATTGAAAAGATGAAAAAAGATGCCGAGGCTCATGCTGAAGAGGATAAAAAGAAAAAAGAAATGGTAGAGGCTAGAAATTTGGCCGATACATTAATCTTTACTACCGAAAAAGCTTTGAAAGAAGCAGGTGACAAGATTAGCGCTGATAAAAAGAAGCCGGTTGAAGATAAGATTGAAGCTTTGAGAAAAGTTAAAGATGGCGATGATTTGGGAGCTATTAAAAAAGCCACCGAAGAACTTTCAACTGAGGCTCAGAAAATTGGGCAAGAGCTTTATTCAGCAGCCCAAGCGGCTAGTCAAAATCAAAAGACGACTGGATCCGGTGGTGCAACCGAAGTGGAAAATAATAACGAACCGAAAGTTAAGGAAGCAGAGGAAATAAAGGATGAAGGTAAAAAATAGCATTTTTAGAGCGGGACGTTTTGTCCCGCTTTTTTTGTTTTTTAATGTAATTTTTCACTTAATCAAAAAAAGAAGTTGTCTTTAAAAGTCTTTTTTTGATTAGTTTTGACCCCAAAGATTAATCAATAAAGCAGTAAGAAACAGGCCAAAAACAATCCCGACAATCACTTCGCTGGTGCGATGGCCTACCCTTTCTTTTAGTCGGGGGTACTTTTTGGTGTCGATTTTAAGCGTTTGAATGAGCATATTAAGGTAACGTCCTTGATCTCCGAGATACATTCTAATCCTTAAAGCATCATCTAAGACAATGATGGCAAAAACGAATGCCACTAAAAAAGCAGCACTATTGGTGCCATCCAAGTAGCCAGTAGTCATCACTAATGAAGCGGCGATAGCACTGTGAGTTGATGGCATATGACCATGAGTCAAAGCGTATTCCAATTTCCAACCGTGTTTGATTGAATAAAGGATAAACTTGACAAGCTGAGTAACCAAAGCAACAATAACCGGAATAAAAATTATTTTTGTTTGATGTTCCATTTTTATTTCTTGTATTAATTATTTAAGTTGTTTTTAGTATAATTAATTCCACTCTTTAAAGCAAATTGCTTTTTTTTCTTTTTTGTTTTATTATTGAGATGGAAAAGTTTTAAAATCTTATTGAATTTTTTGAATTGTTGGATTTTAACAAGTAAAAATTAAAAAATAAAAAACAATGGAAATTCCAGCTAGAAAAGGGGTTAGCTTTTCTCAACCCAAAGTAATGAGGACTATTAAAAAATCAGTGATTGCCGGTAAAACTTCAGTAGCGAAAGATGGCCGGTCGCTCTCAAAATTAGAAGATGGTCCAATCGCGAAAATAATTGATATTATTGTGAAATTTTCAATTTATTTGACAGCATTTTTAATTCCACTTTTTTTTCTCGGTAATGTTCCCAGTGTTTTGGAACTGAACAAACAAATTTTACTGGCTGTTTTAGTTGGTATAGGCTTTTTGGCTTGGGTGGGAAAAATGGCTTGGAAAAATGAGATTCGTTTTAGAAAAAGTTTTATTCTTGTTCCGATTGTCACTTTTTTAGCAGTGATCGGGATCAGCTCTTTTACCAGCGACTATACGGAACAAAGTTTATGGGGTTATTTTGGTGGGGAAGCTCAGTCTTTTATGTCTACTTTATTTTTTGTAGCTCTTTTCTTCTTGGTTTTTAATAATATTAAAACCAAGAAAGAGGCTGGTTTTTTAGTGATTTTTTTAATTGTTGGCGGTCTATTGGTGGCAGTTTTCGGAATGCTTCAACTTTGGGGTAAATTTATTTTTTCTTCAGAAATTTCTAGGAATAATTTTTTCAACACCATCGGATCGGTTTATATGTTAGGGGTTTATCTTGGCGCAATTTTGCTTTTAGCTGTCTCAATTTTTGTTGGTCGGTTGTCAAAATTAACAAAAATTCTGGTACTGATTTTATGTTTTGTTTTGTTTTTTGTACTTCTGGCAGTCAATCTTAAATTGGTCTGGATAGGCTTAATTATTTCTCTAGCACTTATCTTGGGAACCTCAATTGTTGACCAAGAAGCAAAATCAAGTCAGACTAAAATTTTGCCAATGATTTTTTTAGTTTTTTCCGTAGTTATGTTTCTCTTGGGAAAACAATTGGTTAAGGTTGACACTCCTGTCGAGGTGTTTTTGAATCATAAGACCTCAGTCAAAATTATGTTTTCTTCTTGGAAAAAATCGCCTCTTTTAGGTGTTGGACCGGCTAATTATTTATCGGTTTATAAATTAAATCGTCCAGATAATTTAGGTGATTTTTGGTCGATTAATTTTGACAATGCTTCAAGCTTTTTTTTCACCTTAGCATCAACTACTGGAATTTTGGGAACATTGGCTTTTTTATTTCTGATCATAGTGGGCACTTTTGAACTTTTTCGTAGTATTTCCAATGTGCTTTTCAAGCGTCAGACAGATGAAGCTTTTTTGGCAGTTGGAATGGGAAGTGTTTGGCTCTTTTTGACAATTATGAATTTGATTTATTTTTCTAATATCTCACTTTTGATGCTTTGGTGGTTGAGTTTGGCGGTATTTTTAAGTCTTGGTGATCAAGGAAGAGAACAAAAAGATTTCGTAACCACTTCGGCAACACCTAAGTCTTCATTAACCCTTTCTTTTGTTTTCGTGCTTGTGATAATTGGTTTTATTACCGCTATTTATCTTCAAACTCAAAAATATGTGGCGGCTATTTATTTCAATCAAGCATTATTAGCAGACGCTAAAGGTGATGATGTTCAGGGGGTGGCGGAAAAAATTCAAAAAGCAATTAGCATCGATCCTAATCGGGATATCTATTATCGCAATATGTCAGTAGCAATGTTCGCTTTAGCCAATAAACGAGTATCAGAAAAGGGGCAAGATCTTTCGGCTGATGATACCAATTATGTCAGTTCGATGATCAAGGGCGCTCTTCAAGCTTCAGATCAAGCAATTTCTCTTTACAATAAAGAGGCCAGCAACTTTATTTCTTTAGCGCAAGTATATGAAGGAGTTTTGACCACGATGGATGGCGCTGATGAAAAAGCGATTGAAAATTATCTTAAAGCAATTGAGCTTGATCCGAATAATCCTTCACTTTACGAAAAAATCGCCAATATTTATGTGACATTGGCCGATGTTGAAACTGCTAAAGCTCAACAGCAAAAAAGTGGTCAGCCTTCCGACCTTCCTGATGCGGCAAAGCAGAACTTGTCGAAAGCCAAGGAGTATATTGGCAAATCATTGGAAGTTAAAAATGATTATGCTTCTACTAATTTGCTTTTGGCTTCGGTTTATGAACGAGAAGGCAATTTGGATAAAGCAATCGAAAAGGAACAGGAAAATATTGCACTTTATCCGGGAGAGCCAGTGCTTTATTTTAGAGTTGGACTACTTCAATATAAAAAGGAAGACCTTGACTTAGCAGAAAAATCTTTTCTAGAAGCTGTTAAGTTGGATAAAAACTATTCCAATGCGCGATATTTTCTTGGTTTGATCTATGACAAGAGAAAAGACAAAGACAAGGCTTTAGAGCAGTTCAATAAAATTATTGAGTTGAATCCCGATAATCAAGATATCAAGAAGATTATTGAAAATATCAAAAGAGGTAAAGCAGCGCTAGATGGTGTTGCTGCCGAAAATGAAAAAAACGGAGGATCAGATAGCGGATCGGCCGAAACCAATCAATCGTCGCAACCGCAAATAAATCCTCAAGTTGAGAATCAAGAAATTCCCGCTAAAGCAACACCACAAATAGAAGAAAAAAACAATAATTAACGTTTTGGTTTTATCCAAAGAATAACAAGCCAGGGCGTTTGGTTTTTCCCTGGCTTTTATTTTCTCTCTCTTATGACAAACTTCAAGGTTAAAATTTCTCCAATTAAGGAAATGGAAATTCGTTGTTCAAGGATTCAGGGTGCTATTTCTTTAGCTCAAGGAGTGCCAGATTTTGATACACCATTATGTATCAAAAATAAGGCAATTCAAGCAATAACTGAAGGCAAGGCGACGTGTTATTCTCTTTCTCCTGGTTTGGTTGAACTGCGAGAGGCTATTGAGTATAATCTTTCAAAAAAAGGAATTTTTTATGATTTTGAAAATGAAATTATTGTCACTGCCGGGTCGATTGAAGCCATTACTGCTTCTCTTCTAGCTCTTTGCAGTGAGGGGGATGAAGTGCTAATTTCCGATCCAGCTTATACTTCTTATCAGGAAGCAATTCTTTTAGCTCGTGAGAAGCCAGTTTTTTTTCCACTTAAAGCCGATGATAATTGGCGATTTGATTTTGATGAATTGAAAAAAAGAATTACCAATCGGACGAGAGCGTTAATTCTTTGTAATCCGAACAATCCAACGGGGGTGATTTTTTCCAGAACTGATTTGATGAAATTGGTTGAACTGGCGGAATACCATGATTTTTACATTCTTTCCGACGAAGTTTACCGTGATTTTGTTTATGACGGAAAAGAATTGTTCTCGCTAGGGCAATTGTCAGCTTTCAGAAAAAGATTAGTTTTTATTTTTTCTTTTTCAAAAGCTTATGCCATGACAGGTTGGCGGGTAGGTTATTTGGCAACCGATGAAAGTTTAGCAAAAAAAATCATAGCCTCTCATGATGCAATGGTCACCTGTGCTCCAGTCGCTTCTCAATGGGGAGCCTTAGCGGCGCTTGAAATGGCTCAAAATGATATCAATTATTTTAGGGATAGTTACGAAAAAAGAAGGGATACAATTTGCTCATTATTTGAAACTCTTAAAGATTGGTTTTCTTTTGTTAGGCCTGATTCAGCTTATTATTTTTTTCCAAAGATAACCAAAAATTTTGAAAAGACCTTTGTTGAAAAGAGAATGAAAATTATTAAGAGCCAACCTTACTATGCCGAACTGCGAGCTGATCAACAGCAATCAATTTCTTGGCTTTTAGCACTTGATTTGTTAGATACTCAGAAATTGGCGTTAGTGCCCGGAATAGCCTTTGGTTCTCAAGGAGAAAAACATCTTCGGCTTTGTTTTGGAAGACGGGAATCGGATATTGAACAAGGGGTAATTAGAATTAAACGGTATATAGAAAATTTTTTGGGATAATTTAAAAAAATGAGAAAACTGTTTAAAAAGATCGTTCAATTTTATCTAAAGGTCTTAACCAAAATTGTAATTTCACGGCATAATCCATTAATTATAGCAGTGGCCGGAACAAGTAATAAGACTTTTGTAAAAGAAGCGATTTTGCAGGAGTTGAGAAAAGATATTGAAGTTCGAGGAAATCCTCGAAGTTTCAATACGGAGATTGGCTTGCCTTTGGCTGTGCTTTTTCTGCCATCTGGTTATCGTTCGGTTTTTAAATGGGTCGATGTTCTTTTTTCGGCAGCTATGATTTCTTTTTTTGGTCATGAATTTCCCAAGGTGTTGGTCCTGGAAATGGGCGTTGATCGTAAAGGTGATATGGCTTATTTACTTTCAATGGTTAAGCCAAAAATTGCGGTAGTCACTTGTATTGATAAGGGGTACCCGGATCTGGGAACTACCACTGATGATTTATTTGAAGAAATGAAGGAATTGATCTCAAATGTTGAAGCTGATGGATTGGTTCTCTTGAATGGTGATGACAGATTGGTTAAAAAACTTAAAAATAAAACGCGAGCCAAAACATTACTTTTTGGAAGTGGTGAAAAAAATGATATCTTAATAAAAACAATAACCAATTCGGAAAACAAAAATTTTATCGAAATTAATTTTGAAGGAAAAGTTGAGAAATTTAAAACTGATAAATTCGGCCAGCATAATGCTGAAGCGCTGGCAATTGCCAAAAGAATTAACTGGGAATTTAAAAAAGGTTCAATGTTGAAAAAAAATGTTGTATAATCTCTATAACGAAAAAAAGGACAATCGAAAAGAAAAGTTTTGGTTTAGAGCAATTTTTTATTTGTTTTTACTGATTTTTATTGGAACAGTTTGTTGGATATTTTTCTTTTCTTCACTTTTAAAGATTAATTCAGTTGAAGTAATTTTTCAAGAAACTCAAACCGAATATGACTTATTCAACAAGGATTATTTAATTAGCTTAGTCAAAACAGCTTTTCAAACCGAGTCTAGCGGTTTTTATTTAGATCACATCTCTAGAGCAAACTTTTTTTTGTTTAATGTCGATCATTTTTCCCAACTAATTGAAAAAAAGTCTTTATGGATATCAAAAGTAGAAATTTATAAAAAATTTCCTCAGTCAATTCAAATTATCATTATTCCCAGGGACGGAGCTTTTATTTTGCAGGGTGAAGAAGATTTTCTGGTTGATGGGCAAGGAATGGTTTTTGCTAAAAAAAATGATTTTCTTAAGGAAAGTGCGACGTTGCCAATTTTATCATTTGAAATGAAACGATCGGTGAAAATCAACGATCAAGTATTAGAATCAAAATCAGCTAAGTTTTTGACGATTATTTCATCAATTTTTTCTGAACAATCGGGTTTTGAATTGAAGCCCGAATTTTTTACTCCTTCTTTGATTTCCAATGAATTGGAAGCGCAAGTTGTTATTGATAATGGATGGAAAATTTTTTTCAACACTGAAAGGGATCCAGTAATTCAAAGCAAGTTGGTTCGCAAAGTGCTTGACGAAGTGATAAAAGAAAAAATTAGTGATTTAGAATATATTGATTTAAGGTTGCCAGGTAAGGTAATATATAAATTGAAAGGGCAACCTATTAATGCAGATGATTCGGACGCTCAAGAATCAAAAAGTGAATCAAAAGAAAAAAAAGACGATCGAAATTGATTTAAAAATAATTAAATAAAAATGAACAAAAAAAAGGAATTAATTATGCTGGGGGTAATTTTGATAATTGGTTTTTATTTGAGATTAAGTCCGGCATTGGAAAACCGAGATTTTTGGTATGATGAGGCTTTTACAGGAATTTTATTAAAAGCTCCGATTGGAGAAATGAATGATATGATTTTTCGAGATGTTCATCCGCCACTTTATTATTGGCTAGCCAAGCCGGTTGGCAGTTGGTTTGGTTATTCAGCTTGGGGTATTAGATTTTTTTCGGTAATTTTTGGAATGCTTACCATTTGGTCAATTTTTGAGATAGGACGGAAAATGTTTAATGAAAAGATCGCGCTGTTGGCAGCGGCCTTCTGCGCTTTTTCGCCTTTTGCCATACAGTATAGTCAAGAGGCGAGGATGTATGCTCTTTTTGGTTTTTTAATGCTTTGGGCGACTTGGTTTTTTTATCAAGCATTAACTGATGGAACAAAAAAGAATTGGATTTTATGGGGTATTTTCGGAGGTTTATCTTTCTATACACATTATCTTTCATTGTTTTTTTTCATTGCATTTTATTTTACTTATATTTTTTATCGAAAAATATTTGATGGCAAAATTTTTTGGAAAGCAGTTTTTGCTGAACGAAATTTCTATTTAGGAGCGGGAATAATTTTTCTTTTTTTTGTCAGTTGGATTAAAATTTTTATCAGTCACATTTCCAAGGGGAATTTAGGCTGGATTGATCCGGTTGATTTTAGTAGTTTGCCCTCAACAATTCAAATTTTTCTTTTTGGTCATCCTCCGGGAATCGGTGGAGTGCCTAGCGCTAATAATTTTCGATTACTTTTTGACCAATCATCTTTCGGCTTGTTGGTTTTGATTTTTGGTACCTGTCTTTTTACTTATCTTTGGAATAAAAATAATTCAGTCAGAAGGCCGATTTTTGTGTTGCTTGGAATTTCATTGGGAACTATGGTGCTTTTAATCTTGCTCTCTCATCTTAACATTAAGCTTTATGTTTCTCGATATTTTATGCCGGCAGCGGTAATTTTCTATTTATTATTTTCAGCTTTAATCGTCTCAGTTTTTTCTTCTTGGCGAAGCTGGACATTGTCATTAGTAATTTTTCTTTTATTGTTGATTAATCTTCAGTCAATAAAATATACGACTGATTGGTCGCACATTGTCGGTTTGGTTAAAGACGGAGTATTGAAAACTGATAAAATTATTGCCCTTAATCCTTTTGATTATACTTCAGCAAGGTATTATTTCGGAGAAGCTAATGTTCGATATTTTAATAAAAACAACCCAAATGAAGACTTTTCTGGTTGGGTGGTGGTAGGTAATGATAATCGATTGAAAACAACAGAAGAACTTGCTCAGTATCAAGGTTCGTTGATAATCGGTGATAATTGTCTAAAAACAGGAATAGAAAATTTAAAACTGGAACCGATAGTTTTGGACAAACTTTCTATTTGTCGAATCAGATAAATTTATAATTTATTTGTAGAAATTTTTTTTCTTGGAGGATTATGTTTAGGGCACTCTTTATTGCTGCATCTTTCCGGAATAGTCTTAGTGCCTTCTATCATTAACATTCTACAAAGAGAGCATTTTTTTCCAGTCGGTTTGGCGTTGACGACATATTTGCATTTTGGATAATTATTACAAGCATAAAATATTCCAAAGCGCCCCCTTTTTTCCACCATTTCTCCTTCCTTGCAAAGTGGGCATTTAACCCCTGTTTTGTTTTTTTCTTCTTGTTCTTTATTTTGTTTGACAAACTTACATTTTGGATAATTGGAACAAGCGATGAATTTTCCAAATTTTCCAGTTTTTTCAACCAAGCTACCACCGCATTCCGGACAAATTTCTTTAAGTTTCTTGTCAGCCGGACGTTTTTTTCCTTCTAATGAAAGGACTCCATCGCAATCTGGATATTTTTTGCAACCCAAAAATTTTCCATTTTTTCCTAGTTTAATCACCATTGGTCCGCCACATTTTGGACACTTAAATTCTTTTTCCGCTTTTCCGAGTGTAGTAGCTTTTGGAGTTTCTTTTTCTTTTGTTTTTATTTCCTTGGAAAATGGTTGATAGAAATTACTTAGTGTTGTTTCATATTCTTTTTTTCCTTGAGCGATAAGATCTAATTGGTCCTCCAAATCGGCGGTGAAAGTATCGCTAATATAATTAGCAAAGTTTTTTTCCAGAAATGAATTAACAACTTCTCCGGTGTCGGTGGGGAACAAAGCTTTATTTTCTTTGACAACGTAACCTCGCTCTTGAATGGTGCGAATAATTGAGGCATAAGTTGAAGGTCGACCGATGCCTCTTTTTTCCAATTCCTTAATGAGTCCGGCTTCGCTATAGCGAGGTGGCGGAGTGGTTTCTTTTTCCTCTTTTTTGATTTTAATCAACTCAAGTGTTTCTCCCTTTTGAACGGCAGGCAAAACAATTTTTTCCTTCTTTGAAAAATGGTCGATTTTTAAAAAACCATCAAAAAGCAGTTGGCTGCCGTTGGCGGAAAAATACGGAATTTTTTTATCGGAAAATTCAATTATCAAGGAAGTTCTTAGCGTGTTTGCTTCTTTCATTTGGCTGGCTACCGTTCGAATCCAAATTAAGTCATAAAGTTTGGCTTGATCGCCTCCACCGGTAATTTTTTCTAAAGAAATTTTAGTGGGACGAATAGCTTCATGGGCTTCCTGAGCGTTCTTGCTTTTATTGGGAAAATCTCGTAGTTGAAGATAGTTAGTTCCGAAATTTTCAGAAACAAATTCGGCAATTTGTTTTTTGGCATTTTCGCTCAAGGTGACACTGTCGGTTCTCATATAAGTTATTAATCCGGATTCATAGAGTTTCTGGGCAATACGCATTGTGCGAGAAGGGGAAAATCCCAAATAGTTGCTGGCGGCTTGTTGAAGTGTGGATGTGACAAACGGTGCCCTGGGGAATTTTCGAACTTGAATTTCTTTAACTTGACTGATTTTCCAAGGCAGGGTCGGCGCTTTTTCCATAATATAATCGGCATCCTTGGCGTTACGTGGTTCAACTGAACAAGTGAAATTTATTTTCTCATTTTTTTTGTTTTTTGTTTCAGCTGAAAGTACAAAATATTTTTCAGATTTGAATTTCCGAATTTCTCTTTCTTTTTCCATAATAATTCTTAACGCCGGTGATTGAACTCGACCGGCGCTCAACCCATAGCGAACTTTTTTCCAAATCAGACCAGAAAGATCAAAACCGAAAAGACGATCGAGTACTCGTCGGGCTTCCTGGGCGGTTTTTAAGTTAAGATCGATTTTTTTAGGATGATTAAGAGCGGCTTCAAAGGCTTCTTTGGTGATCTCGTGAAAAACAATTCTTTTAGGTTCTTTTAAATCCAAAATTTGACTGATGTGCCAAGCAATCGCTTCTCCTTCTCGATCAGGGTCGGTTGCTAGATAGACTTCTTTTGATTTTTTGGAAAGTTTTTTTAGTTCATCGATAATCGGTTCCTTGCCGGGGATGATTTCATAATGAGGCTTGAAATTATTTTTGATTTCAATGGCCTTTTCATTATTTTTGGGAAGATTACGAATATGTCCAACTGAAGCGCGAACGCAAAAATCTTTTCCCAGATAACGTGAAATAGTTTTAGCTTTGGATGGAGACTCAACGATGACAAGTTTCATTATGTTTTTATTACTAATAGAAGGTGAATTAAAATTATATTTTAATTGAAGTAAAACTAAGCGGTCTCTGCCTTAGTTGTTTAATTGATGGCGCTTGGATATTAACCTCTAATAAGCATTCCACCTTCAACTTTTCGAACCAAACCTTTAAGTTCCATAAGAGAGATTTTAGCAGAAACGGCAATTGGGTCAAATCCACTTTTTTTGGAAAGTTGGTCGATATGAATCGGTTGAAGATCTAAAAGCATATGAATTTTGGCTTCCATCTCATCTTCATAATTAATTTTTTCTTGATTTTTTATTGAGACAGTTTTGAAGTTAAGGGCCAAAAGAATATCAGTCGGGTTGGTGACCGGCAAAGCGCCTTCTTTAATGAGAGAATTGGTGCCGATTGATTGGTTGGAAAAAATGTTGCCGGGAACAGTAAAGACTTCCCGATTTTGTTCAAGAGCGCGATGAGCGGTTATTAATGATCCGCTTTTTTCGCTGGCTTCAACCACTAATACTCCTAATGAGAGACCGCTAATAATTCGATTTCGAGCCGGAAAAGTAAAACGATTAGCCTTAAAAAACGGCGGATATTCAGTGACAATTAGACCGTTATTTTGCAGGATTTTTTCTGCTAAAATTCTCTGACTATGTTGAGCCAGATTTTTTTGGCAAAGTCCTTCGCCTAAAACAGCAATAGTTTTCTGATTATTTTGCAAAGCAGCATTATGAGCAAGTGAATCAATGCCGATTGCCATTCCGCTGGTGATGGTCAGTCCGGCTGAAGCTAATACCGGAAAAAATTTTTCAATAACTTGGGCTCCATAGGAAGTGGGTTTGCGAGTGCCGACTACGGCCAATTGTTTTTCTTTTAAGAGCGAGATATTGCCACGATAAAAGAGAGCTAATGGATGAGAAGTTATTTCTTTTAGATTTTCAGGATATTCCGCATCTTGATAGCTGATCATTTTTATTTCCTCGTCAAACATTGTCTTCCACTCCCGTTCCAAGTCGATTGTTTTTTGGCTGATTATTAATGATTGGATAATTTGCTCATCAAAACCGATAGCCAGTAGCTTGTCGTAATCAAAATTTTGCCAAGCTGTTTTGGCGGATGAATAAGTTTTTAATAACAAACGGAGCTTAGCGGGAGTAAGTTCTTTTATCAGAAGAAAACCAAAAAGATATTTGTGTTCATCATTGTTCATAGATATTGAGAAAAACAATATTGTTTAGAGCTTAGACCAATTTGATCAGAAAAGTCAAAGATTTATATTCAACTGATTTACCCCAAGCCAAATTTAGTGTATACTTGTTTTAAGTTAACAGATTTAATATTTTTATAGAATGGCAGATAAAAACAAAGACAGGAAAACCAAATCAAAAAAGGAATTATTAGTCGAAGAAGAAGCCGAACTTGCTAAAAAAGAATTTAGAAGATTAAAAAAAAGTATTTTGGCTGTTTTTCTGTTGGTTTTCGCCTTGGTTTTCGCCTTAAGCCTTTTGGGTAAAGCGGGCGTGGCTGGGAATTATTTTGATGTTTTTTTGGGACGTTGTTTTGGTTGGGGAAAATATATTTTACCGGGATTGATGATTCTTTGCGCCTTGGTTTATTTCAAAAGGTTGCCGCCGGTCAGGCAAACTTTTTTCTTTGTGGGCGTTTTTGTTTTCTATCTTTTTTTATTGGGAACGTTTTCTCAGTTTGATGAACTGGACAAAATGAAGGAAATGGCCTTGGCGGGAACGGCAGGCGGTTATGTTGGTTTGGCAATCGGCTATCCTCTTTTGAAGTATTTTGGAAAATTGGCAGGATTGGTTATCTCAATCGGTTTTTCGGCGGCAGGGTTAATTCTTTTAACCAATATCACACTAGACAGATGGTATGATTTTTTTTGGCGATTTTTTTGGGGGTTGTATGAGGGAATGAAAAAATTGTTTAGTCGAAAAAATGAAAATCAGGAAACTGTTGCCACTGACAAAATTGAGGTGAAAAGAGATGATAACAAAGAATTACCGGTTAGCGAAAATATCAAGTCTTTCAAATTTATTGGTCCGGAAGATGAATTTGAAAATGAAATTTTGTCAGCCGATCAATCAATTGACTCAAACGAAATTGCCCGGTCTGAAAATGTTCAGCGAGATGGTCTTGAAATAAAAAAATCATTTTTTGGTGGATTTTTTAAAAAAACAGGATGGAAACTTCCTCCTCCTGACATTTTAGAGAAAGGAGAAACCAAAAACAAGCCTAAAAATCTCGATAAAAATGCTCAAATAATTCAGGATACATTGAGAAATTTTGGAATTGAAGTTGAAGTTGGCGATTTTAATGTCGGTCCAGCTGTGGTGCAATATACTTTCAGACCGTCAACGGGTGTCAAGCTGAGCCGAATTGTGGCACTCCAGAATGATTTAGCTTTAGCCTTAGCTGCACCGGCGATCCGAATTGAAGCACCAATTCCAGGAAAATCATTGATTGGCATTGAGGTTCCATTGCCTGAAAAAAATAAAACAACTGTTCGGATGAGAAAAGCTATCGAAAGTCGTCAGTTTAAAGAACGAAGTTCTAATTTAACGATTATTCTCGGAGAAGATGTTAATGGCGATTTTGTAGTTGGCCGAATTGATAGAATGCCCCATATGATGGTGGCCGGAGCCACGGGAACCGGCAAGAGTGTTTGCATTAATTCAATTCTCACTTCTTTGCTTTATCAAAATTCTCCCGAAGAACTGAAGATGATTTTGGTTGATCCCAAACGAGTAGAACTTTCTTTGTATAACGGGATTCCTCATTTATTATCGCCGGTGATTGTTGATAATCACAAGGTAATTAATTCATTACGTTGGGCGGTGGAAGAAATGGAGCGACGTTACAAACTTTTAGCGGAATTGGGGAGCCGAGATATCGCTTCCTATAATGAAAAAATCGCCAAAGGGAAAAAAAGAGAAATTTTCAATGAGGAAACGGGCAAATACGAACTGGAAGAAATGGAAAAGATGCCCTATATCATAATCGTGATTGATGAGCTAGCCGACTTGATGGCGGCTCATGGTAAAGAAGTGGAAGGAGCGATCGTTAGATTGGCTCAAATGGCTCGAGCGATCGGAATTCATTTGATTATTTCCACTCAAAGACCGTCGGTGGATGTATTGACTGGAATTATTAAGGCCAACATCACGACGCGAGTGGCTTTTCAAGTGGCAACCAATGTTGACTCTCGAACCATTCTTGATATGACCGGAGCCGAAAAGCTTTTAGGGGGTGGAGATATGTTGTTTCTCTCGCCCAATTCCGGTCGATCGAGCAAACCAAAACGGGTTCAGGGAGTTTTTATCTCTGAAGAAGAAGTCCATCGGGTAGTTGATTTTATTAAAAATCAAGGGAAGAATGCTTGGCAAAGTGATTCGTCGAAAAAATTGGCTGAATCGCTTAATGATGAAATGAAAAAAGAGTTGGGTGGCGGCGGAACAAATATGGTCGGGAATTTTGGAGGTAATTCAGCTTCATCCGATCAATCAGATCCGGTTTTCGAAAGAGCCAAACAAACAATTTTGGAATCGAATAAAGCTTCTACTTCTTTTTTACAAAGAAAATTGGGAATTGGATATGCTCGGGCAGCTAAATTGATGGATTCATTGGAAGATGCCGGAATTGTTGGTCCGGCTGAAGGATCGAAACCTCGACAGATTTTGGTAAACAAAGAAATCACTCAGGAAGATCCAGTCAGTGATCAGCAACAAAGAGACAAATGGGAATAATCAAACGATTAACACAAGGAATTGTCTTTAGTGATCACTGATTATTATCAAAGCAGCTTTAGCCCTCTTTTTTATTAGAGTTTATAATTTTTAAAAATTTTTATGTCGAATAAAAAAAGTACATTGGTTGGAATTGTTTTGGTTTTATCGGTTTTTTTTGTTTGGTTTTTTTTTGAAAACAGACAAGGCGAATCAGGAAAAAAAATAAATAATCTTTCAGAGTTGTTTTATTATTGTGGCAATGTCAAATGTGGAGAAGTGGCTTCTTGCGAAGGAAAAATTATCTCGGTGGTTGGCTTTATTGACAGTTCAAATCTTTCTGTTGAAAATTTTTTCTCAATGATGCCACCGATCCTTCTTTAAGGAAAGTGAATTTGGAAATTCGTTTTTTTGGTAGCGATATTGCTAGAAAAAATATTTTTCATAAAGTTGGCGCATTGGCAAAAAATTCGGAAAACAAAGTAACTGTCACCGGAACAATAGCAGGCTTTGATATGCCAATAATGGGAAATTGTCAGCGGGGGTTTGTGTTGAATGTGAGTGATGAAAATGGGATAGAACAAGAGGATTGAATTTTTGAGGAAAAAATTGCACTTTAATGCTAAGGCTGATCCAAATAAAGATGATGTTGTGGATATTTTCGATTGCAACATCTTTAGTGTTAATTTTGGGGAAAAGGGATAATCAGTTGAAGAAAAACAGATGTGCTATACTTCTAGTAATTAGATCTAAATAAAAATTTTAAAAAAACATGAAAAATAAAAATTTTTACAAAGTTGGTTTTTTCTTGCTTGCCTTTCTGATTTTTTCGGCGGAAAAAACAGTGGCAGCTTCAAATTGTAATGGAATTGTTGGAAAATGGACAAAATTAGAAGATTCTCCAGTTTTGAGTAGTGATTATAAAATTATGATTTCAAAAGATGGAAAGTATCAAACTATTATTGGGCTTCAAGAATGGAATAATTCACAAATTACTGTGGATTTGTTCGTTTCTTCCGATTATGGTGTTTCTTGGATTAAAAAAAGGACTCTTGTTTCTGTGAGTTCTTCAGGTCTTAGCATGGATCTTACTATGTCCCCTAGCGGCAAATATCAGATGGTCAAAAGTAATAGTGATTTAGTTCTTTCGAATGATTTTGGTAATACTTGGAGGTCATTAGGGGGTGCTTTTTCGTTTTATTGGGATATGGCAATTTCCAATGATGGTAAATATCAACTTGGTGTGGGTAGCAGCGTTTATGTTTCATCTGATTTTGGAAATAATTTTTCCAAGAAAGTGGATTTAAGTGGGGTAGGAAGTGACACGAAAATTCATCTATCTTCGGATGGAAAATATCAATTTTTGACTGGAACAAGACCTTCTAACAGCAATAATTATGAGGATATTTACTCTTCTGATTATGGTGCTTCATGGCAGGTTATGAGTGGTCCTCAAGAAAGGATTTCTGATTTTAAAATTTCCGCAGATGGAAAATATCTTTTTCTTTCGACTTTTCATATGAAAAATGATGGAAGTTCTGGTGGTTATAAGGATTTTTCGGTGTTTTCCTCTTCTGATTATGGTGTTTCTTGGAAAAAGTTAAAAACAAAGTTAGCTGATGAAAATTATTATTATTCCGTTGAAATGTCTGAGGATGGAAAGTATCGCTTATTGGCAGATATTGGTGGTTGCTATAATAGGGTGTGTTCCGATAATGAATTTTTTTCCTCGGATGATTATGGGGAAAATTGGAAAGAGATAACTATCTTGAAAGGAGTGAAAATTGAGGGTATTCGTGATGGTTTTCAGCCAGTAAGGATGTCAGCTGACGGAAAGGTGCAGATGGTTACTTTTAAAAATCCTTTTATTACGTATTCTTCTTTAGATTATGGCAAGAATTGGTCCAAAGACAAAATTTCAATCAATGTTATTCCACAAGATATTCTTATTTCAGAAGATGGTAGATTTCGGTTGTTGACCACATATTCTTTTAGCTTATATACTTATTGCAATGCAGAATTTATTCCCGGTGATCTGGATGAAGACGGAGACGTAGATGCCAATGACTTTTCAATCTTTCAAATAAACTACAAAAAAACCAATAGTGATAATCCGGCCAATCTTGATGGAATACCACCGGTAAGCACTAATGATTTTTCAATCTTTCAAAAAAATTATACCGGAAGCAAAAAGTAAAAAAGTTAAAGAAAACCATTTCAAAAAAATTTCTTTTTCTCTATGTCTTTTCTGCAAACTCAATTCAAATTTTACAAATTTCTTCTCCCGACTTTATTGTTTGGCAGTTTTCTGCTTTTCCCGGCATTTTCCCAGGCGGGGAATCCGACGAAATATGTTACTGTGCATGATCCCTATACCCGAATTCAAGAGGGAAAGACCAATGACTTTATGTCTACATTGCAATATTATCAGGGCTATGATAATTATACGTCTTATTTCCGAGTATTTGTTCCGCCCGGAGCAACTACGATTGATTTACGGATCGTTGATGGAGGGGGCAATGTTGCTGTAGCCCGACAGAACCGATACCCCGATGGAACTCCGGATTCGAATAATACCAGTGTATTATGGAGAGATTATTATACTTTATCTGAGTTGGAAAAAAATGATTGTTATGTCAGAATCTCCAATGACGAAGTCCTATATGTAGCCTACTCTGGATTCAACGGTCTTTCTTTGGATCACGGCGGATGGCTCTATGTGAAGGTTGGTGGAGGTAGAATTGTTTCATATTTTCAAATTCAGTGGCATGTGATGATTTATCCCGAGCAAGTAACTACCTATAACGATTGGTGGGATCACTACGGATCAAATGCCGACGGCTCTATCAACTGGGAAAAAGATGTCGAATCAGTTACTGAATACACTCCTTTCGTTCCGGCAGATTTTGATCACAATGGAAAAGTTGATCCGGCCGACTATAGTTACTTTCATTCCAAATACAAAACAACCGACTCCAAAGCCGATCTGGATCATAACGGAATGGTAAATTTAGCGGATTATGGTATTTTCCATAAAGCTTATCAAGAGAAAAAAAGTTAAAGAAAACCATTTTTTAAATTGATAATGAACAGTGAAAAATAATTATTTAATAAATAATATGATTATTGGTGGACTGCAAAAATTGACTTTGATTGATTATCCGAGCAAAATTGCCGCTACGGTTTTTTTGACCGGTTGCAATTTTCGTTGTCCATTCTGTCACAATCCGGAGTTGGTTTTTTCTGCGGGAAAAAATTTGGGAGGCGGTTTTTTGAAGGAGCAAGAATTTTTTGATTTTTTGAAAAAAAGAAGAGGAAAATTGGAAGGAGTTTGCATTACCGGTGGGGAGCCGTCGATTCAAGAGGGAATAGAGGTTTTTGTTAAAAAAATTAAACGCTTGGGATTTTTGGTAAAATTTGATACCAACGGCAGTCGGCCGGATATATTAAAAAAACTGATTAATGAAAAGCTGGTCGATTATTTTGCGATGGATATTAAAAATAGTCTAAAGAAATATCAAAAGACTACGGGGGTTTTTCGAGACACAAAAAGAATTAAACTTTCCATTGATTTAATCAGAAACAGCGGAGTGGACTATGAATTTCGTACCACTGTGGTTCCAGGCTTACATACCAAAAAGGATTTTCTAGAGATTGGGAAATTGTTAAAAGGTTCAAGAAGATATTTTTTGCAAAAATATGAAGACAAAGGAAAAATTTTAGATGAAAAGTTTCGAGTGAAATTTGGTAAGAAATCAGTTTTGAACCTCGAAGAAATAAAAAATGAATTAAAAAGTAAGTTTGATGAAGTATCTATCAGATAGATGGCAAAAGAGAAATTTTTCAGTCGGATTAATTAAGAAATATTGATTGGAGGATAGGCCGATAATTTCTCATCATTTTTAAGCGCTTCATAAATGCAAAGTTAAAATTGGTCAGGGCACCGAAGCTTATTCAATAATTCTTTTTTCACCAAGAAAAGTGTAACTTTATCACTGAAAAAATCCCGATAGCCATCGGGATTTTTGCTTTCTTCAAATCTAATAAATAAAAAATAATTTGCCTTACCCCTTCTTTTCTGCTAAAATCAAATCAACTAATTCAATAAAATCTCAAGAGAAAAAGATAGTTAGGAGTTAAATTTTTCTTTCGTGAAAAGCCAAAACTCAAATCAAAAAAAATCTAGAATTAACTTTCCGGAAAAAGTCTTTTTTTCGTTGATTTTTTTCTTGTTCTGCGCGCATAACTCTTTGGCAGCCGATATGGAACTTGGCGCTTTTGTCACCAACAATTCCGGCCAGCCACTTAATGGTGAATTGACCATTAGATTTTCTATTTACAGCCAAAACCGCACTGATCAAAGCCAACCAATTGAAAACAGCATTTGGCAAGAAGAAAAGGTTATCAAGATTAAGAACGGAATTCTTAAAACCTCATTGGGAGATGAAGTTCCTCTTCCCAATTTCACTACCAATCCGGCTGACAACTATTACCTTGGCATCAAGATTGGTGATGATCAGGAAATGGTTCCTCGCAGAAAGATTCCTGCCAATTTTTGGTCGGTTAACGCTCTAAACGCGCTTCAAGCCCAAACTGCCATTTCACTTAGAGGAGCAAGTATCGGAACTAACGCCGGAGATATTGCCGTTCTTGCTGCTGGAGGACAATTTGACAAAAATTTAATTCCCAAACTGACCAAACTTGGAGCAATCACCACTGGTACCTGGCAAGCAACCAGAATCGATTCCCAATACTTAGATCAAACTCCCAATTTCTCAACTTTAACAATTGACACCGCCTTGCCGCTTTCTTCGGGAGGAACTGGATTGAAAAATCTGGCTCAAGGCGATTTGCTTTATTACCAAACTGGAGATAAATTATCCGCCTTAAACATTGGAGCAGAAAATCAGGTGCTCACCATCAGTGGAGGATTGCCCAGTTGGAAAAACAGCCAAGTCATTACTTACACCAAAGCAGGAACTTTGCTTCAATTGATTGGCAATACTTTTTCTCTCAAAGAGGGAACTTTGGTTGATGGCAGACTTTGTACTTATTCCGCTACCAGCGGATTGGTTTGCAATACCGAGCCAAGCAGTGGCGGAGTGGAAACCGATCCGGTTTTCTCAGCCCATATTGCCAATACAATCACAGCCACTAATCTTACTAATTGGAATACGGCGTACAATAGTCGAATCAATATCGCTAGCTCACCGCTTTCTTTTGTTAGCAACACTTTAAGCATTGCTCAAGCCAACGGTAGCACAAGTGGTTATCTTTCTTCTTCTGACTGGTCCACTTTCAACAGCAAACTGGCTTCTTCTCTTACTAGTGGTTATCTCTTTGTCGGCAACGCTTCCAATGTTGCAACTGCCGTAGCCATGAGTGGTGATATTGCTATTAACAGTTCTGGAGTAACTTCCATCCAAGCAAACAAAATTACTGAACCAATGCTTTTGGAAAGTACCGGCAATCCTACCAATGGTAATATCTTGACCTACAATTCCGCCACCGGAGGCTTTACTTGGGTAGCCACTGCTCCCGGCACTGCTCATCCTTTGCTTTCTTCTACTCACAGCGATACTGACAGCTCAGCAACTTTAGCTCAAGGAGACATCTTGTATTATACCGGCACCCAATGGACCAGACTGAGCGCAGGAACCAATGGACAATTCCTCAAAACTCAAGGATCCGGAGCCAATCCGGTTTGGGATACCGCCAGCGGAACAACTTACAGCGCCGGCGGAACTCTCTTGCAACTAAGTGGCAATATCTTTTCTTTGAAAGAAGGAACCTTAACTAGTGGCAGAGTTTGTACTTATGACGCTACTAACGGCTTAGTCTGCGATACCGCAGCACTTCTATCGGTCATGCTCCTTTAACTCTAGGATCTCCAGCTAACGGTCTTTCTCTAAACGGACAAGAATTATCTATCGCTACTGCCAGTTCTTCCACTACTGGAGTTTTAACTTCTTCTGACTGGTCCACTTTCAACAGCAAACTAAATTCTTCTCTTACCAGTGGTTATCTCTTTGTCGGCAATGCTTCCAATGTTGCAACTGCCGTAGCCATGAGTGGTGATATTGCCATTAACAGTTCTGGAGTAACTTCCATCCAAGCAAACAAAATTACTGAACCAATGCTTTTGGAAAGTACTGGCAATCCTACCAATGGTAATATCTTGACCTACAATTCTTCCACCCAAGGTT
>Ga0101944_10000672_pt1 | contig 93172 bp, 95 predicted proteins | sample DewCreD2012metaG_FD_75245 | JGI IMG/M metagenome (GOLD analysis project Ga0101944, IMG submission 75245) | Hot spring sediment bacterial and archeal communities from British Columbia, Canada, to study Microbial Dark Matter (Phase II) - Dewar... ... | reverse complement strand
ACCTGGACATACCTGGTAGCGCTGGCGCATTGGATGCTCTTCCTGGCGCGTCCGATCGTCAAGGACTCTCCTTTGCCTTGGCAGAAGGCGCAAAGCAGCCTGACCCCGCAGCGGGTGCGCCAGAGCATGTGGACGATTTTCTTGCAGATTGGAACGCCCGCTCAGCCTCCCAAATTGCGTGGAAAATCGCCCGGCTGGCCAAAAGGCAAGCGCCGAGCGCCCAAAGAGCGGCACAAAGTCGTCAAAAAGGGCGTTTCTGCTGCCCAAACCGCTTGAAATTCGATTGGTAAGGTACTGTTCCAACCCTGACGCATCAGTCAGGGAAAAATGGTTTGTCTAAACTCGAGTTCAAACATGTGCGCCGAAATTGAGCCTTTCAGAAATCCTTTGTGTACTTCGTGTCCTTTGTGGTTCAAGACCTTTTTGCAGTAGAGTCAGATAATGCTTTGAGAAAATAAATCCCGCCGCCGATGACCTACGATTTCATCAGTAATCGACGACGGGGCAGCCGGGTTGATCCTGGCAAGATTATTGATCTTGCCTGTTTATCGGCCTGAGATCACTTTGATTTGTTGTGGGTTTTGGATAATCATTTGAGGTGCGCCCTGATACCACGTTAAAGTGCCAGAAACTTGTACGGTTTGACCAACGCTGTATAGTTTCTCGGGAGATTCGGAGAAGTTTTGCCAGGCTGATTTAGGAATCCGCACAATGAAATGTCCTTGATGAGGAACGTTGAAAGTTAGATACACTGCCAGGCGGTTGTTAAAAACTTCCTTAAGGGTACCCTGAACGGTTGCATTGCGACCTATATAACTCCACGTTTTGTCAGGAGAGATGATATCTGGCGTCGGTTTAACGAAGAGACTTTGTAATGAGAAAGCACCTGTCAAGAAACTATTATCAGCAGATTGTGCAAAAACAGAAAAACCGCTTATCGGGTCTCCTTGCTCAAGCGCTATGATGGAGCCATCGGTGCCGACAAAATACAGCATATTGTTGCTAATCACCCATTGAGCGTATTCAGACCAGTAGCGGTCGTAAACAGCCCCCTGTCTCCAGTAGATATAAAAACCTCCTGGATACGGCCGAGTATTGAATAATCCGTTTTCACAATAGTGGCTTCGTCGAAATCCTGCCCCACAGATATCTTGATCCTGAGAGATGACAACATGCGGCAGATCACTGGTGCTAATTGGAGTTTCGCCTGGTTCTCCACGTTCAGGTGATCGGTCTTCGATTTTATGGGCAATGCCAACTTCCCAATGTGCTGCAAAAACTTGGTCGCCGGCTACAGACACAAAGGCTTGCTCATCCGTTGGAAAATAAGTGTTCTGCATAAAGCGTATATATCCAGCCTGAAAGCCAGGCACGGTCGTATCATCCAGAGTCAGTTCGCCGAGGCGTGAGTCGTCTCTACTATCTCTATCTTCAGGCGGGGAGAGCAGAGAAGGATATCCTCGCACCGGAATATAGGCGACTTCGGTGTTGTCTTCAAAGCGCTTAATGGCAGGCATAGGCCCCATTGGCAAATAGCCGCCGTCGCCAAATCCCCCATTGCCCACATTGGGGATGAATGCAGTGCTTCCGTCCGAGAGGTTGAGAGCAAACAATGATTGATCCCCAGGATTATTTTCTAAATATGTGCGCATAGCACTGTTGCTATTCATGCCGGGGTAATTCCAGTCCCAAATTGTTTGCCAGTGCAGGCGATAGCGCACGAACACAATATTATGTTCTTCGGCAATTACCGGCCATCCGTGTTTTGACTGTGCGCGATTCATGTACTCGGGCCCTGGAAGAGGTTCACCGGGAATTTTGGGCGTGGGTTTGACTCTCCAGACTTGATTGCCGTTATCAGCATCAATCGCATGAACATATAAGTCTTCTGATACAGCAACAACTCGATTAGCAGTTTGAGAGTAGGCGGGAGGTGTTTGAACCGGTGAACCTGCATCATAACTCCACAAGATTTGAAGCGAGTACTTGTTAACCGCAAATACCTTCGTTCCCATGCTGAAAAACACTGTATTGCCGTTAATAGCAGGCGGAAGAGGCAAGTTGCTCTGGGAATTGGCATTTACTTGGCCAAGGATCGCGCCATTGAGAGCATCCAGTTTATATAAAATCCCGTTTGAGAATAAGCAGAACACGGAATCGGTATCGTTGTCATAAGCCGGCGTAGAATTTGCCAAAGACCCACTGCGCCGGAAGTTCCACGCCACAGTCCCGTTTGTGTTGTTCAATGCATATATGCCATAGGTACCCGCCGCAACAAATACCTTGCCATTTCCTGTGACAGGTTGACTGTTGCGAGGCAGGCGAAACTTCCCAGACACAATGCCGCCACTGGCGTTTGAGCCATTCCAAATCCATTTCAAACGCCAGGGTGGTTCAATGGAATCGGGATAGAAGCTTGTTCTTTGTGCGTCATGGGCAAATTGAGTCCATTCGCCGGGTAAGCCGCTGGATTGAGGCTTTGTCAGAAAACTACGCACCTGTGACCAGGCGCTGTAATGGCCCTCAGCACTTACAGAACGCACACGCCAATAGTATGTCATTCCTTGGTCTAGAATGGCGCCGCTGTCTTGCGAGCCGGTCGGAGTACTGGTGTAAACAATGTTTGTAAACTGAGCATCAGTGGCAATTTGGAGCAAGTAAGAAGCCAGGGTTACTCCCAGTGGAGTTGTTGAGTCGCTCCAATCCAACAAGGGGTACATTCGACTCAGTAGAGCATTATTTGCAGGCAAGAGCAACACTGGTACGGAGGGTGGATTGCCAGTTGTAAAAGAACGAACTTCTGACCATCCGCTTGGACCAAAAGCGCCACTTTGTGGATTGGCGCGAACCCTCCAGTAGTATGTGGTATTGGCAAACAAGTCTGCTTGTGGAGTGAAGGTGCTCCCTTTTACCGTTTGCGTCAATGCACGTCTAAAACTTGGGTCTGTAGAGATTTGTACTGTGTACGAAGTCGCATTTGGCACATCATCCCAGTCCAGACTTGGGCGTCTGTTTGGCAAAGCCTGGAGATTATCAGGAGAAACCAGAACTGGCGGCGTGATAGCAGTTTTAAAGTAAAATCGGGTTGACCAAAAACTGTAATGTCCATCGGTATTGAATGCTCGCACACGCCAGTAATAAAGAGCATTGGGATTCAATGGCGCAGCGGGGACAAATGTTGTGCCGTTATTGACATTTTGATCGATTTCTGGACTGGAAAAATCGCCGTCATTGTCAACTTGAATCTGATAATAATCCAGGGTTGTCCCTTGAAACAAAACGGATGCTCGCCAACTGAAGGTGGGCTGATAATTGGTTGAAAGACTGAGATTGAGAGGGGTGAGCGGTATAGGCGTTGAGGGTGGACGCGCAGTGGTTAGCATCCATACTTCTGACCATGGAGTGAAAGCACTACCCACTCGGGCGCGGACACGCCAATATAAGATGCTGTTTGACGGTAATGCTCTGCTCAGCGCATAGACCGAATTTGTTGTAGTCACATTGAGTATTAACGAGTTAGAGCTAAAAGCAGGTGTTCTGGCTACCTGAAGATAGTAACTGCCTGCACCGGTAAAATCAGCCCAGTCAAAGGAAATAACGTTAAAAGTCAATTCAGTGTTGTTGGCAGGCGAAATGAGTTCCACTTTATTAACTGTGTACTCTTCGCCAGATGAAAAGCCGCTATTATTGCCAACGCCACCCAAAGGATTGCCTGCGTTGTCTAAGATCGTGTCGTCATCCACAATGTCCAAACGTAGATTGCCGCTACGATATCCGGTGTTTACTTGCACTGTGTACTCAGTGGGACCACCGCTAATCGTTTGGATTGTGGCATCAACGAGATCTCCGCTCGTAGAAAGAGTAAAATCACCAATATCGATACCATTAACCGGTTCAGAGAACAGCACGCCGAATTGTACAGTGGTCTGAAAAGTAGGATTGGGATTCAGCCTGGTACTTGAAACAACCTGAGGTGGATCGCGGTCAATAAGATATGCTTGTCCTGCATTAAACGGAATATTACTAAGAGAATTATTGTCCGTATCAACAATATCCGAACCCGCGATAACATTCAGTCGTAACTCGCCGCTGCCGCTCCCGGTGGAAACTTGAACCGTATATTGTGCCTGATCCCCAGAGACGCCGGTAATTGCGCTTCCACTCAAGCCTTCAGTCATGACAACTGAAAAGTCACTTGCATCTACGTTTTGAACAGATTCTGAGAACAGAACACGAAACGAAACGGTATCTGCGTTTGTTGGGCTGAGGTCAAGGCGGGTAATAGAAACAACTGCCGGCTGGCTAAATGCAGAAAAGGGGACGTCACTTGTGTAGATTGGTCCTGAAGGCGAACTGCCGCCGTAGCGGCACTGACCGTTTGTGGGGTTACCGGCAGAGTCGTTCACCGTCCCGGTGCATGGTCCAGAATTTGCTTCGTCAAAATGGTAGAGAGCAATTGTGTTTGCATCTGGGTTGAAGGGCGTTTGAGGCGGCGTGAAACTTGTAGTGTAGCGTTCAACTTTGGAAACACGCAATTCATCAATCCAACCGCTGAAAGACGGATAATTAACAGGATCGTAGTCGTGCTTCTCGGCGCCAATCACAAGGTACGGATCATTTGGGTAACTCGTAGCGCGTCCCTGACGATAAGAAATATTTCCGGTTGGTCCAGTAGCCTGGCGATCCAAATTACCATCAACAAAGATGCGCATGATGCCACTGGAAGAATTGCGAGTCACAGCGATATGATGCCATACATTGTTACCAACAGGGGTACTTCCACAAATGGTTGACTTGTTGCTTCCTTGTGCAATACCGAAAGCAATCACACCACCCGCCAGAGAAATGCCATAATCTCCATAATCGCCATCTCCAAAGATATCACGGTCAATAATAATGTTGCCTTGAGTCCATGTATCTGGGCCTTCTGTACAAGAGGATGAAGCGTTTTCGCTGGTGGAGGCTTTTAGCCAGAATTCTATCGTAAAGGTATTGCCAATATTGATTGGACGGTTGTTAGGCGTAACAAGGGGGATTTTGACGCGGTCAATATCACCTGTTCCATGTCCATAAAAGCGCAAGGAGGCCCCGCTGGATTGAGCATAAGCAACTTGTTCAAATCGTGAAGAGTTTTTGGGGGCAAACATCAGAATCAAGAGTGCAAATAGAGAGACAAAAGAAACCATCTTTGATAAATTAACCTTTTTCATGGCGAAAACTCCATAAAAATTCGAGAACTTCTAATCCGGAACCTGTTTGGAAAAAATCCTTGTCTGACATATATCTACTGTAAAAAGGTCATATACAGGGGATTACCATCTGTTGATAGCAAAGGGCTCTCGTTACCTCCTTTCTTGGAGAGCGTTGTTTAGTCCTGTCCACAAGATTCCCCTTATACCTAAGTTGCAAGCAGTTGTGTTCGGAATTAAGTAATAAACCTTTTCACCATTTCAATCGCTGTCAAAAAGGTAAAGTGCAATATTTGGTTTATTTTTATCAATTTTACCCAAAATTGAATTGATTGTCTATACCAGAAGGATGGTTCATTTTTCCTAATATCTTAGTTTTGATTGCTTGCCTCGTTCTCTGGAGCCTCTCGTACCACGTACAATGGTCGTCCCTTCACTTCGTCGTAAATGCGGCCAACATACTCCCCCAAAATTCCCAGCGAGATTAACTGTACTCCTCCCAGGAAAAGCACAGAGATAAGGGTCGTTGTCTGACCTTCAAAAAAATGCGATCCGGTCATGCGCAAAATTGCTACAATTGGAATGGCTAAAATGGCAATACCAGCCGCCACAAAACCAACGTAGGTGGCTACCTGCAAAGGGAAGTAGGAAAAACCTGTAATGGCATTCAGGGCCAATTTAAGCATTTTGTTAAACGGGTACTTGGTCACACCTGATAAGCGCGCCTGGCGTTTATACTCAACCCCAATTTGTTTGAAACCTACCCAGGAAGCCATCCCACGCAAAAAACGATGCCGTTCTCGCATCTGGTTCATCACATTGACCACTTTACGGTCAAGCAAGCGAAAGTCGCCAGTATCTAAAGGGATTTTCACATCTGTGATGCGAAAAATCACACGGTAAAACAGAGCAGCAGTCACCTTCTTGAACCAGGTTTCGCCTTCCCGTTCGGTGCGCACTGCATATACAACTTCATAACCTTCTTTCCATTTTTTCGCCAATTCCAAAATCACTTCTGGCGGGTCCTGTAAATCTGCGTCAATGATGACAATAGCCTGACCACGACTGTAATCTAAGCCGGCCGTAACTGCAATCTGATGGCCAAAGTTACGCGCAAAAATAACCTGGCGAACGTGCTTATCGCGAGCAGCCAGTTCGCGAATCCGCTCGGTCGAACCGTCGGTGGAACCGTCATCCACCAACACCAGTTCCCACGTTTCTCCCGTGGAGTTCATCACCTCGGATACACGACGATGCAGTTCGGGGATGTTGTCATATTCATTATAGATTGGAGCAACGATCGAGTAAACCGGCGTCTCAGTCACTTAAAACCTCTTTTTCAGGAATTTCAAGGCGCGACGGATCAGGCTCAGGGTCGGGTGGAATCGGCAGCGACTCAGGAAAAGGAGGAAGCCCCAAAACGCGTCGTCGCAAATAGTCACCAATAATTGCCAGAGATGCAAGCACTGGTACGATCAGCAATGCCCCCAAAATCCCCCACAATACGGTTGCCAGCAAAATGACTACCAGGACTAGTCCTTCATTCATATGCACGCTACGTCCCATAATGAACGGGCGAACAAGTAGGTTTTTGACGTTGATTAAAACCAGGTAAACGCCCAGCACAATCAGAGCAATCCAACCGTTGGAGAGAGGAATCCATGTCGACCCCTCCAGTAGAGCCACAGCCATTGCTAGCAAAGCGGCAATAGCCGGGCCAACATCTGGAATGATGGTCAGAAAACCGGCCAGCAATCCCAAAACCAGGGCGCCAGGAAGGCCAATCACTATCCAGGCAATTGTAAAAATGACGAAAACAATAAACATCAAAAGCAAAGTGCCGCGCAAATAGTTCAGCCAAACTTCACGCACGCGTTGATATAGTTCCTGAGCCTCCTCAGCATAATCAGGGTGAAACAGGCTCAGTAGCCAATCGCGAATGATGTGCCATTTGGCCAAAAAAAGATACGCACTTACCAGAATCACCAGTGCCCAAAGAGCCCCGAGTGAAGTGGTCTCAATAATTTTCAGGACAGCATCCGGCAGGGGAGAAATGACCGTAGCGCGAAAGCGAGTAACCGCCTCAGCCATTTGGTCAAGGTAAAAGCGCTGTCCACCAATCAGGATTGGGCGGGAGAGCAAAAGATCCAACTCGTCAAACAGGTCGAGCAAATCATTGAAAATCACTTTGATTTCGTTGAAGAACACAGGCATAACCGTCGCCGGCAGGGCTACAGACAAAACCACAGTGGTAAAAAAGACCAGATTGACGGCTACTGTGCGTGAAAAGCGCGCACGCTGGACAAGGAAACTGACCGGCGGGTTAAGCAAGTAGGCGATGAACGCCGCAACAATAATTGGCTGAAGTACACTGCGGATATGCCAGAGAAATATTACCAGTAGTACTGACAGCAAAATACCGACAGTGTAACGAAATGGCAGACTCCATTGCTTCATAAGAGTTTCTTGAGGGCTTGTAGGGTTGGCTCAATAACAGGGGCTTCGGGGACAGCCTGCATAGCCGCACGGATATCTTTGAGGCCCGAGCCGGTATTCAAGACCAGGACCGGATCATCGGCTCCGACGACCCCCTGGCTGGCTGCCTGAACCAGACCGGCGTACGCGGCCGCCCCGGCAGGTTCGACGAAGATGCCCAGCGGTCCAAGTGCCGCGATCGCTGCCAAAATATCTTCATCCTTTACCGTGATGTAAGTTCCCCCCGTCTCGCGCGCGGCGCGCACAGCGCGGACGCCATCGCGCGGCAAGTCCACGGAGATCGAATCGGCGATCGTCTTTGCTGCGACAGGAGTGATTGTCTCTGTACCTGCTTGAAAAGCGTTGGCAATCGCTGCCGATCCCTCGGCCTGAACGCCAATGATACGTGGCATGCGGTTGATCCAGCCCAAGGCGTACAAATCCTTGAAGCCTTTATGCAAACCAGAGATGATGTTGCCATCACCCACTGAGACAAAGATTGTGAGAGGGGGATGTTTGTCCAATGGATTGTCAGCAGTATGCCAGATGCGATGTTCGTTTAGCCACCACTCCCAGATTTCAAAGGCGGCTGTCTTCTTGCCTTCGGCGGTAAATGGGTTGTAGCCGGTATTCCGACAGTACCAGCCGAATTCATTGGCCGCCTGGATGGTCAAGTCAAATGCATCATCGTAAGTTCCATCTACCAGGATCACTTTGGCGCCAAAGACCAGCAATTGGGCAATTTTTGCCGGGGGGGCCGTTCGCGGCGCAAAGATGACCGCCTTTTGTCCAATGGCAGCCGACATCCCCGCCAGTGCTGCTCCGGCATTGCCAGTAGAAGCGGTTACCACCACATCTGCTCCGATTTCGCGTGCACGTGCCACAACGATTGCACTGGCTCGATCTTTGAACGATGCGGTTGGGTTGCGGCTTTCATCTTTCAGCCACAGGTATTTCAACCCCAGTTTTTGGGCTAAACGCGGCAAAGCAAAGACGGGTGTCCAGCCAGCAGCGTGCAGGGGCGTCGTTTCCCCGCCTGGATCGGCCACCGGCAACAACGGCAAGTAGCGCCACAACGAAGATTCGCCTCGACATACCAAATCATCCGGCTGAAATTTTTTCTGAATTGCAACATAATCCAGGACAATATCCAGATTTCCGCCGTCGTTAGGGCAGGTATAGGTCACTTGTCCGGGTATGTATTCTTTTCCACAAAGTGAGCAGCGATAGCCAATGAATTTTGTCATGCAGGCCTCTCCGTACAGTTAAAACGCTGAGGTGTGATTATGGCACAGTGAATCGGGGATATTTTAACCGATTTGCAGATATTTACCGCCTTCAAAGTTTCACAAACATCTCAAATTAGGAATGCCACAAAGAACTTCAATAACACCTTATCCTCAAGGGCAAAGTGACATTAGTCATGCAACCTTATGACAAACAGTACTATTGTGCCACGCGTCACAAAGGTAATATAGCCTTATGCATATTCGCTTATCCGAATAAGGTAATTTCATGCTCTCACCCACCCTGATTCAGGAAATCACACAATTACACGCCGACTTTTGCTCGGCGCTGGCCGATTCGACCCGCCTGATTCTGCTCTACGCCCTGGCTGACGGCCCCTGCAATGTGACCGAACTGACCGAGCAACTCGATCTGCCCCAACCCACCGTTTCGCGGCACTTGAAGATTTTGCGCGAGCGCGGCCTGGTGACGGCCACCCGGCATGGCATGGCCGTGCAATATGCCCTGGCGGATGAGCGCATCATCCAGGCGCTGGATATTCTGCGCGCCATCATGCGCGACCGCATTCAGTACCGCGCCAGTCTGGTGGCCGCCGCGGCGGAGGAAAATCCGGTTTGAGAGGTAGGACAGGCTTTCTAGCCTGTCCTAAATTGGACGGCCTCGAAAGGCCACCCTACAGGAAATGTAAGACAGGCTTTCCAGCCTGTCCGAAACACAGATTGACGGCCTGAAAGGCCATCCTACAAAATTTTTTACGGAGGATGAGGATGCAATTCAAACGTTTGACTTTTTGGTTCGTGCTGATTGGCCTGACGCTGGTGACCGTCAGTGTTTTGGCGTTGATGACCGTCCAGCCGGCCAGCGCGCAGTGCGGTTCGCAGGCATCGTCCTGTAAGAACTGCCACGAGGTACAAGGGCAAATGCCGGTCAACAACGACGGCAGTGCTTGGCACAAGTCGCACGCGTTCGGCGATTTTTGCTATATCTGCCACGCGGGCAACCAGCAGGCTACCGACGCGGCAGCCGCGCATACGGGCATGGTGCCGCCGCTGCAAGACATCAAGGCCTCCTGCCAGCAGTGCCATGTGAACGACCTGGAAGCGCGCTCCCAGGTGTACGCGGCAGCCCTGGGGGTAGAGATTGGCTCGGGGTCTGGCAACCAGGCTGCGGCGGGGAACGAACCGGCTGCTCCGGTAACGGAATCCGCTCCGGCGGCGGCAGCCTCCGTCAGCAACTGCAACGAGATCGTGGTGGATGATCCCAATCTGGTGGATTACGCCGCGCACTATGAGCAGGTCGTCTTGGGCAAGAAGCCGGTCAACTGGGGCAACGTCATCCTGCTGGTGATGATTGCCGGTCTGGTGGTTGGCGGCGGCGGCTTCGTCGTCACCCGCGAGAAACTGATCAACATCAAATTCGGCGATACGCGCGCCGTGGATGCGGAGTATCCCGCTGATGTGGTCGAAATGCTGCCGAAGATTGCCGGGCTGAAGCCCGCCTCGCGCAAGGCTTTGAAGAATGTGCTGGAGACGAAAAAGGCTGAAAAAGTCCTGGATTTGCTGGACGAAGTCATCAAAAAGGATGAGGAGTAACCCATGAAAGCCATCTGGAATTACATCCGTAAGGAAGAATGGTCGCCCTACATCGCCGGCATTTTGCTGGGCGTGGTGGGCATTCTGGCGGTGTGGATCAACAACAGCCTGCTGGGGGCCTCGGGGGCGTTCGAGAACCTGGTGGGCATCATCGGCAAGGCGATTGCGCCGGATTTGTTCAACAACATGTACTTCAACTTCGTCATGCCGGCGGAGATTACCACCAACGTCATCCTGTTGGTGGGGATTTTCTTCGGCAGCATGATCGCCGCCATCACCAGCGGCACGCTCAAGTTCCGCGTGAACGACAGCGAGCAATGGAAGAAGGTCTATGGCCCGCAACTGTGGAAGCGCTGGCTGCTGCTCTTCGTGGGCGGCATCATCCTGGAGTACGCTTCGGGCATCGCCGGCGGCTGCACCAGCGGCCTGGCCATTTCGGGCGGTATGCTGCTCGACCCGGCGGCCTTCCTGTTCATCGCGGGCATGTTTGCTTCGGGCATCGTGACCGCCAAACTCATCTACGGTAAACGCTATTAGGAGGCAACCATGACTGCCTATATTGTTTCGTTCGTCCTCGGAATTGCTTTCGGCTTTGCGCTCAACAAGGCCGGGCTGACCAAGTATCACAAGATCGTCAACGTCTTCCGCTTTACGGATATGGCCGTGCTGAAGTTCATGATGACCGCCCTGGTGGTCTCGATGAGCGGCCTGTATGCTCTGCGCGGGCTGGGATTGGTGACCTTCCCGGCGCCCCCGGCGACCTACGTGGTCGGCAACCTGGTGGGCGGGCTCATCTTCGGCGTGGGCATGGCCATGGCCGGTTTTTGCCCCGGCACGGCGGCGGCGGGCGCGGGCGATGGCAAACTGGATTATCTCATCCCCGGCGTGCTCGGCTTTTTGACCGGCGCGGCGATTTACGGCCTGACCTATCAGCAGGTTCAGCCGGCCATTATGGCCATCGCCAACTACGGCAACGTGGTCATCCCCGACCTGTGGAATCTCTCGCCCTTCCTGACGGTTCTGACCTTTGCGCTGATGGCGCTGCTGTTGTTCTACCTGATTGACCGGGCAGGATGGCAGAGGAAGAGTAGTGATCAGTAAGTTATCAGTTATCAGTCATCAGTTGACTGAACACTGATTACTGGTTTCGGAGAAACTATGACCAAAACCCTCTCACGACGAGATTTTCTGAAATTGGGCGCGGCGGCGGGGACGGCGCTCGCGGCGGGCAGCCTGCTCCCGGCTCCGGTGGCCGAGGCGGCCCGTCAGGCCGGTTTCCTCGACTCGAAAGGCGACGGCTACATCCCGTCCATGTGCGAGATGTGCGTCTGGCGCTGCGGCCTGATTGCCAAAGTGAAGGACGGGCGCGTTGTCAAACTGGACGGCAACCCCGAGCATCCGCACTCGCGCGGCAACCTGTGTCCGCGCGGACAATCGGGGCTGATGAACACCTACGACCCCGACCGCGTCCTCACTCCGCTCATCCGCGTCGGCAAGCGCGGCGAAGGCAAATTCCGCAAAGCCTCGTGGGACGAAGCCCTCGACCTGGTGGCCAGCAAAATGCTGGAAATCAAGGAAAAGTACGGCCCCGAAGCGATGGTCTTCTCGACCACGCACTGCCTGACCCAGCCGCAGTTCGAGAACCTGCTCTATGCCTACGGCTCACCCAACTACGGCACGCAGCGCTCGCTGTGCTTCAACGCCATGATTACCGCCTTCCAGTTGACTTATGGCGTCGAAGAGCCCTCCCGCCGCTATGATAATGTGGAATTCATCCTGATGGTGGGACGCAACCTGATGGAGGCCATCTCCACATCGGAGACGGGCGAACTGGCCCACGCCCTCGACCGCGGCGCCAAACTGGTCTATCTCGACCCGCGCTATACCAAGACCGCCGCCAAGGCCAGCGAGTGGATTCCCATCCGCCCCGGCACCGACGCCGCCTTCCTGCTGGCGATGATCAACGTCATCGTCACCAATCAACTGGCCGACTGTGAATTTGTCAAGCAATACGTTGTTGGTTGCGACAACATTCAAGATGAAATGCAGAGGTACACGCCGCAGTGGGCCGAGCAGATTACCGGCGTGCCGGCAGAAACCATCGAGCGCATTGCCCGCGAATACGCCGGCGCCAAACACTGCGCCATGGTCCATCCCGGCTGGCGGACTTCCAATTTCGTCAACTCCTTCCAGACCGAACGGGCAATTGCCACCCTCAACGCCTTGAGTGGTACGGTGCTGCGACCGGGCGGCTGTCTTTCGGCCGAACTGCTCTCCGAAACGGCCGGCCTGGGCGCGCCGCCCCAGCCTCCCTATCCGCGCATCTCCGCGCTGCGTCTGGACGGTGTGCCGTGGAAGTACCCGCTTGTGCCGCTCAAACTAGGCGTCTTCCAGGAACTGCGCGACAACATCCTGACCGGCGAGCCGTATCAGGCGCACGGCTGGTTCATTTCCCGCCAGAACCCCATCCTGGCCCTGCCGGACCGCAACAAGACCCTGCAAGCCTTCGGCAAGATGGATTTCATCGTCACGATTGACATCCTGATGAATGATACCGCCTGGTTCTCGGATGTCATCCTGCCCGAAGCCTCGTACCTGGAACGCTACGACCCGCTCCTGCCGGTGGACGGCAAGGCCTTCATCCGCCAGCCGGTCATCGAGCCGCAGGGCGAGGCCAAGTCCACGCTGTGGATTTACAAGCAACTCGGCGAGCGGCTGGGAATCGGCGAATATTTCCAGTACGAGGACGAAGAAGATTATCTGCGCCAGCAACTCAAACCGCTGGGCGTCAGTTTGGAAGAGGTCAAGGCCAAGGGATATGCCAAACTGCCGGAAGAAGAGAAGAGCGACGAAATTACCTTCAACACGCCTTCTGGCAAGATCGAAGTCTATTCCGAGACGTTGAAAAACGCGGGCTTCTCCCCCTGGCCGACATGGGAAGAACCGCCCATGCCCGCCGAAGGTCAGTTCTACCTGCTGACCGGCAAGGTGGCGCAGCATACGCAGTTTGGCACGCAGAACAACCAACTGCTGCACAAATACTCGGACGAGCCGCGCCTGTGGATGAACGCCAAGACCGCCGCCCAAAAGGGCCTGAAAGATGGCGACTGGGTGAAAGTGACCAGTAAGGTCGGCAGCGTCCACATCCGCCTGCTGGCGACCGAAGCCATCCGTCCGGATTGCGTGTACATGACCCCCGGCTACGGTCACCTCTCCAAGGGGTTGACCACCGCCTTCGGCCTGGGCGCCAGCGACTCGGTCCTGCACGAGACCTACACCGACCCCATCAGCGGCAGTCAGGCGCTCAGCCAGACCTTCGTCACGGTGGAAAAAGAGTAGAAAAATATCCCTCACCCCCTTCCCCTCTCCCATTGGGAGAGGGGTGAGGGGTGAGGGGAGGTGCAATATGACTGAAATCAAACATCACGCTTATCTCTTCGACGCCACGCGCTGTATTGACTGCCGCGCCTGTATGGTGGCCTGCAGCGTGGAAAACAACATCGAGATGGACAAGACCCGCATCTGGGTAGCCGGGCTTGGCGTCATGGGCGAGTTCCCGAACCTGAAGCGCGGCACGATGGTCTATCACTGTATGCACTGCGAGCACCCCGACTGCATGTCAGCCTGCCCGGTGGGCGCTTACAGCAAGCGTCCCGATGGCCCGGTGGTCTATAACCCCGAAAAATGCATCGGCTGCCGCTACTGTATGAACGCCTGCCCCTTCGGCGTGCCGCACTTCGACTACGACAAGGGCATCGTGGACGGCGCCTTCATTGACAAATGCACCTTTTGCCCGCAGCGCATTGACAACGGCCAAGAACCCGCCTGCGTGCACACCTGCCCCACCGACGCGCTGGAATACGGCGAGCGCGAAGAACTGCTCAAGAAAGCCCACGAGCGCATCGCCGCGCATCCCGATCGTTACATCCAGCATGTGTACGGCGAGTTCGAAAACGGCGGCACGTCTTACCTCATCATCTCGCATGTCCCCTTCGAGCAACTCGGCCTGCCGACCCTGCCCGAAACGCCCATCAACCAGGTCAGCGAAACGACCGTTGGCCTGACCCTGCCGGTGGCGCTTGGCTGGGGCGCGGCGCTGACGGCTGTGACCGCCGGCGTCTCGCTCCTCAGACAAAAGAAATCTGCCGATGAAAAGAAAGCGGAGGAGGCAAAATGAAACTGAACATTACCATCCAACCCCGTTTCCGCATCGGCCTGTTCCCGCTGACGTTGCTGGTTTTCATGGGCATTGCTGCGTTCATTGCCTTGTGGCGATACATTTACGGCATCGGCGCCATCAGCAATCTGAGCAATTCCTATCCCTGGGGCTTCTGGGTCAGTTTCGACCTGTTCACCGGCATCGCCATCAGCAGCGGCGCGTTCGTCATCGCCTCGCTGGTGTATATCTTCGGCCTGGAACAATTCCGTCCACTGGTGCGCCCCACCCTGGTCACGGCCCTGCTTGGATATGTCATGGAGGGCATCGCCCTGCTGGTGGAACTCGGTCAGCCGCAGCGCATCTGGTACTTCCTGCGCTACCAGAACTTCACCTCCTTCCTGCTCTTCATCGGCCTGTATGTGATGATTTACATCGCCGTCCTGACGGTGGAATTTGCCCCGGCCGTCTTCGAGCGGCTGAAATGGGACAAAGCCGCCGCCCTGCTCAAACGCTGGATGAAGCCGGTGGTCATCTTTGGCGCGGTCATCTCCACCCTGCACCAGGCCTCGCTCGGCTCGCTGCTGCTCATCCAACCCGCCAAACTACATCCGCTGTGGTGGACGCCCTGGATTCCGCCGCTCTTCTTTGTCTCGGCGATTGCCATCGGCCTGGCGATGACCATCTTCGAGTCCTCCATGTCCTCGCGCTACTTCAAGCGTGCCCTGGAGACTCACCTGCTCGAAAAACTGGCGCGCGGCCTGCCCTTCGTGCTGGGCTTCTATCTGGTCATGCGTTTCGTCCAGTTGACCCTCGAAGGCAAACTCTCACTCCTCTTTGCCAGCGGGACGCTCAGTATCCTCTTCTGGGCTGAAATCGTGCTGGGCGTGTTGCTGCCTATCGTGCTGTTCTCCTTCAAGCGGATGCGCACCACTCCCGGCGGCTTGCTGACCGGCGCGCTGCTCACCCTGGCGGGCATGATTCTCAACCGCTTCGACGTCAGTTGGCTGGCCCTCAAGCACTATGACCCGCTGACCTACGTCCCGACCTTCATGAGCAAGGTGACCTACTTCCCCTCCATCACCGAAATCCTGGTCTCGGTCGGCATCTTCTCGTTTGGCATCCTGGCCTTTGGACTGATTGCCAAATACCTGCCGGTCTTCGAGGAGGAGCATCACCTCGCCCACGCCGGAGACTAACCCGCTTCGTCCCCGGACCCCGCGCCTGCCTCCGCTTCGAGGCGCGTTTTCCTGTGCTGACAACCCCTCCCGTCCAAAATCTGGGCGGGAGGGTGTTATTTAGCAAGTAAACAGGTACACAGGTACATAGGTACACAGGTAACACTGATCACTGCACACTGAAGATTGCCGTTTCCCCGATTCTGTTCTACAATTTTGTCATTATAAATTAGTACAATTATTGTATTTTTGGCGAATTTGTACTATAATTTAGGTACAAAATCGCCTTGACCTGCTCCATGATGGAGGCTGCCTTGACCACTCACTCCCTGCAAGATTCACGTCCCCGTTTTGCCTGCCGTCACCTCCGCTACCTGGCGGACCTGTTTGCCGCCCGCCGCGAGGCCGAAAGCGAGAGCGACCTCCAGGTGGGCCGCCGCCTGCGCGAGTTACGCGCCCGCCGCGGACTCTCGCTGCGCGCCCTGGCCGAGCAAAGCGGCCTGAACTACAACACCCTCAGCCTCATCGAAAACGGACGCACCTCCCCCAGCGTCAGCACCCTGCGGCAACTGGCGCGGGCGCTTGGCGCGCCGATGTCCGCTTTCTTCGAGCAGGAAGAAGACAGTCCGCAAGTCGTCTTTCAGAAGAACGGGCAGCGTCCCGGCGTGGAACTCGACCAGAGTCGCTTCGAGGACCTGAGCGGCGGTCTGCGCCTGAGCGCCGGTCAACCCCTGCTGGTGACTCTGCCGCCCGGCGCGGAAAGCGGCGCCGAAGCCGTCACACACAGCGGCCAGGAACTGCTCTTTTGCCTGGAAGGGACTCTGGCCTGCCGGGTGGGTGAAACGCGCTACACGCTGGAAAGCGGCGACAGCCTGCTCTACCAGGCGCACCTGCCGCACCGCTGGCAAAACGCTGGCGGTCAGGCTTGCCGTTTCCTGCTTCTGCTCTACACAGGCAGCGGGGACGAGCCGCGCCACGCAACTCCGCTCCCCGCTCCCGAAGGAGACTCTCGATGACCCGTTATCGCATCCAACCCGAACGTTGCAGCGGCTGTGGTCTGTGCGCCAAAGCCTGCCCGCAGCAAGCCATTTTGATTGAAAACAAACAAGCCCGCATCCTGGCGGAACGCTGCACCGCTTGCGGCACTTGCGAAACGGTCTGCCGCCGCGGCGCCGTCCTGGTGGATAGCGCAAGTCTAAAGACTTATGCCACAGGGCAGGCGCGCCGCCGGCTCAAGTACCGCCGCTGGCGTTTCAACCATCGGCGTTTGTTGAACAGCGTGGGGCTGTATCCCCCAGGAGATCGAAAATGAAACGAACCTTCGACCGTAGAATTTACACCTGGCCTGCCTTTCGCCTGGCCGTGCGCCAGGTCTTTGGTCAGATGGATGACCTGAAACGCGCCGCCCGCGGCGGACGGGTGGACAAACGCTTCGCCGAGAAACTCATGCTGGCCGTCACGCGCGTCAACGGCTGCCGCTACTGCGCCTACGGTCACAGCCGCGCCGCCCTGGCGATGGGCGTGCCGGAAGAAGAACTTCAGCGCCTGCTGGCGGGTGACCTGGGCAGTTTCCCGCCGGAAGAGGCGGTTGGCCTGGCCTTTGCCCAGCATTACGCCGAGAGCCAGGGGCAGGTGGACCCGTCTGCCTGGCAGCGGCTGGTGGAGACCTATGGCGAGGCCACCGCGCAGGACATTTTGCCCTACCTGCGCATGATTACCTTTGGCAACCTGTACGGCAACACCTTCGATGCCCTGCTCAGCCGTCTGGTGGGCAAACCTGCCCCCGGCAGCAGTTTGTGGAGCGAACTAGGTGTGCTATTTGGGGTGTTCATCCTCATGCCGCTGGAACTGTTGCGGCGAGTGGGGCGCAAAAAGCCCCAGGAGCAAACCCTGTAGGATAAGTCTGATGGAGTTTAACAAATTATTGCCGTAATCTGACAAGATGCGACGATCAGCCGTCGTACCACCGATCTTTGGCCGGTTCGACAAGGCAGAGCCTGATGATACGCTGTTTGCGCCTGGAGTTGGCTTCCCCAGCCAACTTCCATGCGCTGAGGCGAGTGCTTGCGCTGGATGCACCGGCTTCGGGTCTTGGTGTCTTGGTGCCTTGGTGGTTATTTTTGTTGCACCACGAAGACACGAAGGCACGAAGTTAGAAACGCCTGGCACCTTGGTGGCTAAAAGCCTTTTGGCCATGGTCAGGCTAAAAGCCTGACCTACGGGGGTGCGTGAGGCGGGAGATTGATCCCCATGCCGGAGCTGCAAAGAAGCTTACCTTGTTATAACGCAAGAAAAGCAAAACGGGTACAATAGGGCAGAAATGCTTGCCGGAGAGACCACCGATGAAGACCATCTTCAAAACTTATCTCGATTCGCTCTTTGACCTCGCCCAGCGCGGCGACGCTCGCGAGGAGAGCCATTATCCCGCGCTGGAAGACCTGCTGAGCGCCCTCGCTCAGGCGCAGGGGCGCGCCGTCCAGGTCACCGTGCTGCCCAAACCGACCGAAGCCGGCAACCCCGATTTCCGCGTTTGGGACGGTTCGCATCAGGTCATCGGTTACATCGAAGCCAAAGCCCCCGGCGCGAAACTCGACCAGGTGGAGACCTCCGAACAACTCCAGCGCTACCTGCACACCTTTCCCAATGTTATCCTGACCGATTTCTACGAATTCCGCCTCTACCGCAACGGTGTGCTGCTGGAGCACGCCCTGCTCGCTCGTCCGTTCATCGCCCAAACCGTCAAGGCGAAGCCACCTGCCGAACAGGTGGAGGCGTTGACGCATCTCTTCGAGACCTTTTTCTCGTTCGCCTTGCCTCCCTCCTTCACCGCCGAAGACCTGGCCCGCGACCTGGCGCGGCGCACGCGCTTCCTGCGCGACGAAGTCATTCGCCCGGAACTGGCGCAGGGACGGGGACCCGTTTACGGCTTCTATCAGGCCTTCCAGAAATATCTCATCGCCGGCCTGACCGAAGAGCAATTCGCCGATCTCTATGCCCAGACCATCGCCTACGGCCTCTTTGCCGCCCGCACTCGCGCCCAGAACTCGTTCAACCGCCAAATGGCCTATGCGCTTATCCCCGCTACCATCGGTATCCTGCGCGATGTCTTTCAGTTCATCTCGCTCGGCAAGCCCTCGCCGCAGATGGAGGCCATCGTGGACGACATCGCCGCCGTGCTGAACGCCGCTGACGTGCAGGCCATCCTGACGCAGTACTACCGGCAGGGCAAGGGCGACGACCCCATCCTGCATTTTTACGAGACCTTCCTGGCCGAGTACGACCCCGAAACCCGCGAGCGGCGCGGCGTCTATTACACCCCACAGCCGGTGGTGCGCTACATCGTCCGCGCCGTGCATGACCTGTTGAAGACGCGCTTCAACCTGGGCGACGGCCTGGCTGATGAGCGCGTCACCCTGCTCGACCCGGCCGCCGGCACGCTCACTTTCCCAGCAGAGGCGCTGACCCTTGCGTTCAGCGAGTTTACGGGCAAATACGGCACGGGCGCCAAAGGCAACTTCCTACGTAAGCACATCCTGCCGCACTTCTACGCCTTCGAGTTGCTCATGGCGCCCTACGCCATCGGCCACATGAAAATCGGCTTCCTGCTCGAGGCGCTGGGCATTCCGCTGCAGAACGGCGAACGCTTCCGGTTCTACCTGACCAACACCCTGGAGATGGAAGACCTGCAACAGATTGCCATCCCCGGCCTGGCCTCGCTCTCGGAGGAGAGCCATCAGGCCGCCCAGGTCAAGAAGAACGAGCCGATTTTGGTCATCCTGGGCAACCCGCCCTATTCGGGCCTCTCGGCCAATCAGAACGACTGGACCGAGAAACTGCTCAAAACCGACCTGGACGGCGCGCAGAGTTACTACACCGTGGACGGCCGTCCGCTCGGCGAGAAGAACCCCAAGTGGCTGCAGGATGATTACGTCAAGTTCCTGCGCTTCGCCCAGTGGAAGATTCACAAGGCTGGGCGCGGCATCGTGGCGATGATCACCAATCACGGCTACCTGGATAACCCTACCTTCCGCGGCATGCGCCAGAGCCTGCTCAAGACCTTCGACGAAATCTACATTCTGGACCTGCACGGCAACAGCCTGAAGCGCGAAACCGCCCCCGACGGCAGCCCCGACGAAAACGTCTTCGACATCCGGCAGGGGGTAGCGATTGCGTTGATGGTGAAGCATGGCGAGGCTGCCCCCTCTGCGCAGGCCGGGATTACCCCCTCTCCGCAAGCCGAGATTACCCCTTCTGCGCAGGCCGGGCCAGGGGGTGAGGTCTTCTCCCACTGGCAAACCCAGGCGCCGGCCTGGGAACAATTGAAGCCATATGCCCGCGAAATGCGCAAGAACCCTACCCCCGCCGAAGATGCCCTGTGGCAGCACCTGCGCCACAAACAGTTGGGCGTCAAGTTTCGCCGCCAGCATGCTATTGAACACTTTATCGTGGACTTTTACGCCCGCGAACCGCGCTTGATTATCGAGGTAGATGGGCCAATTCATGAGACGCAAAAAGAATACGATGCTGCTCGTCAGGCGTTTTTAGAGAGTCTTGGTTATCGGGTTTTGCGGTTTACGAATGAGCAGGTGCTTCAAGACATCCATACTGTGCTCGCCGCCATACGAGCAGCGTTAGCCCAGCCCGTGTCTGCCGCAGCGAATTCACCCCATCCCCTATCCCCCTCTCCGCAGGCGGGGCAGGGGAACGCATCCTCTTTGCAGGCAGGGATTACCCCTTCCCCGCAGGCGGGGCAGGGGAACGCATCCTCTTTGCAGGCAGGGATTACCCCCTCTCCGCAGGCGGGGAGGGGGCCAGGGGGTGGGGTCTTCCACGCCCACCTCTACGGCAAGCGCGCCGACAAATACGCCTGGCTCGATTCCCACGACCTGACCACCGCCGGCTACCAGCCCCTTGCCCCCGCCTCTCCCTTCTACTTCTTCACCCCACGCCAGACGCAAAACATCGCCGCCTATCAATCCTGGCCATCGGTGACTGAGATTTTCCCGGTAAATGGCGTAGGAATGACAACGGCCAGAGATGATTTTGTTATAGATTTCGATAGTTACAATTTACTCAACAGAATCCGCGCTTTCAAGCATTCCGACCTGGATGACAAGGGGTTGCACCAGGCTTTTGGTATCCATGTCAAAAAAGGTTGGAGTATCCGCAAGGCATGGAAAGAACTGCAAAGCATAGATGATGGTCAAATGCAGGAGTACATCCAGCCAGTTTTATACCGCCCCTTTGACGTGCGTTACATTTTCTATCACGATGCAGTCGTCTGGCGAACAGTGAAACGGGTCATGCGCCACATGCTGGCCGGGGAAAATTTGGGACTGATTACGGCTCGCAGCAACAAGTCGGGTGTTATGGATCACTTTTTTGTTACCGACAAGATCATGGAAACCAAGTGCGGCGAGAGTACCACCCAGTCAGCACTCTTCCCCCTCTACCTCTACCCCTCCACCGACTCGCCGGACATGTTCCATCAGGCGCGGAAACCCAACCTGGCCGAGTGGCTCTTGCCCAAACTGAGCGCCGCCTACGGCTTCCCCCCTGCGTCCGAAGAAGTGCTGGCCTATCTCTACGCCGTCATCTACAGCCCCACCTACCGCCAACAGTACGCCCAGGAACTGCGCACCGACTTCCCGCGCCTGCCCTTCACCGCCGATGGCGCGCTCTTCCGCCAGATGGCCGCTTTGGGCCAGCGCCTGATTGACCTGCACCTGCTGCGCAACCCTGCCAACACCGCCGGCGTCAAATACCAGGGTCAGGGCAGCGACACCATCGAGAAGGTGCGCTACGACCCCGCGACCGGGCGGGTACATATCAACGCCGGCAAATACTTCGAGGGCATCACGCCGGAGATGTGGGAATACCAGATTGGCGGCTACCAGGTGCTGGAAAAATACCTGAAGGACCGCAAAGGCCGCCGCCTGGACGATCCCGTGCGCTACATCCACATCGCCTCTGCCCTGGCCGAAACCCTCCGCCTGCAGCAGCAAATTGACGCCCTCTACCCTCAGGTGGAAAGCCGGACACTGGAGTAGGACAAGTCTGAAGACTTGTCCTACAAAATCTGGGGACGGTTCTTTTTTTGCCAACTATTGACAAAATATCTATAGTGATATAAACTATAGACAAGGAGAAACGCTTATGCCCCCTGGACAAGGTTTTGGAGGCGGCCGCGGTCGGCGCAAGATGTTCTTTCTCGAGTCGTGCCTGCTGGTGCTGCTGCACCGCGAGCCGGGCTACGGCTACAGCCTGATGGACGGACTGAAAGAGTTTGGCTTCGACACTGCCCTGATGGACATCAGCATCCTCTACCGCGCCCTGCGCGACCTGGAAGATGCCGGGTTGGTCGTCAGTTCGTGGAGCGAGGAAAGTCTCGGCCCTCAGCGGCGCATGTACACCATCACCCCGCAGGGTGAAGCGGCCCTCTCCGAGTGGATCGAAGCCCTGCGCCAGCGGCGCCGGGAAATCGAAGCGCTCGAAGCGGCGTATGACGCCGTCAAGTCGAATCCCCAAACACAAACGCAATAGGAGACACAATCATGAAAATCGCTGCCATTACCGACGATGGAAAAACCATCAGTCAGCACTTTGGACGGGCGCAGTACTATCTGGTCGTCAGCGAGGAAAACGGTCAGATCGTTCAGCGCGAAATGCGCCCCAAACTGGGACACAGTCATTTCTCTTCTCAGTCGCACGAGGAGCACGGACACGGCCATCACCATGGGCAAGATCCCGCTTCGCACGACCGGCACATACAAATGGCCGAGGCCATCCGCGATTGCGAAGTCCTGCTCTGCCGCGGCATGGGCAGGGGCGCCTACGAGAGCATGAAGCAACTCAACATCCGCCCCATCTTGACGACCATTGCAGACATTGACGAAGCCGTCGCAGCCTACCTCAGCGGTCAGATCGTAGATCACCCCGAAAAACTGCACTAGCCAAGTGTTTGCAAACAAATGTCCCCCGAGCGGGACATTTGTTTAACTTTGGACTATAATCTCATTAATGCGCCCCAACTTCTTCCACCACCTGCACCCGCCCACCATCCCCGCCGCGCAAGCGCGCTGGCGGCATACCCTGGGCGCGGGCGGAATCTCTGTTTTTTTGATGCTCGTCCTGGGCGTGACCGGCATCCTGGAGATGTTCTACTACGTCCCCAACCCAGAGCAAGCCGCGCTCTCGGTGCAGACCCTCACCTATCACATCCCCTTTGGCGGCTTCATCCGCAACCTGCATTACTGGGCCGCCCAATTGCTGCTCATTTTTGCTTCGCTCCACCTGCTGCGAGTGGTCTTCACTGCCGCCTATGGCCCGCCGCGCCGCTTCAACTACCTGCTGGGCATGGGCCTGTTTGTGCTGGCCTTCCTGCTCGACTTCACCGGCTACATCCTGCGCTGGGACACGGGCATCTGCTACCCGCTGGTCACCGGGACGAACCTGCTCAAGACCATCCCGCTCGTGGGTGACTTCCTCTTCCGCCTGGCGGTGGGCGGGGAAAACGCCTGCGAAAGCGCCCTGCTGCGCTTCTACACCTGGCACATCTTCGCCCTGACCCTGCCGGTGGTCATCCTGGGCGTCTGGCATGCCTTCCGCGTCCGCCGCGACGGGGGGATTGCCGTCCCGCCGCCCTCTCTGCGCCCTGACCCGACGCGCGTCTCCCGCTTCGAGTTGGTGCGGCGCGAGGTCGTGGCCATGCTGCTGGTCGGCGCGGTGCTCGTCGTGCTGGCGACTTACTTCCCGGCTCCCATCGCCCCCGCCATGACGGGCCGGCCCACGCTCACCCCCGATGCCCGCGCTCCCTGGTTCTTCCTGTGGGTGCAGCAAATGCTCAAATGGGGCGACCCGTTCCTCTTCGGCGTGCTGATTCCGCTCGTCATCCTCCTCGTGCTCACCCTCATCCCCTACATCTTCCCCCCACCCGCCGAGGCCGACATCGGGCGCTGGTTTCCGAAATCTAACCGCCTGGCGCAGGGGATCGTGGCGGCAGTGGCGGTGCTCGTTCTCATCCTCACGTTAGCGAACAGGTAATATGCTACAATAAGGCCGCAAGGCCGCTCTCTATGTCTAAATTTGCTTTTACAGCCCACGCTCGCGACATGCTCACCGAACGAAAAATCCCCGAAGATTGGGTTTGGGAGGCATTGAATCATCCCGACGAAAAACGCTTGGGCAAAGATGGCAATATGCACTATACCAAATCCATTATAGAGAATGATGGGCGCGTTTTGCACGTTATTGTAAATCCTAATTTCCATCCCAACCGAATTATCACCTTGTTTTTTGACCGTAGATTGAGGACAAAATGAAACTCAAGATTGACAAAGAAAACGATGCGCTTTACCTGCGCCTTGATGAGGCAGAAATTGTTGATTCGGAAGAAGTGCAGCCAGGCGTCATCCTGGATTTTGACAAAGAAAATCGCGTGGTAGGCATCGAGATACTCAACCTTTCCAGCCGCGTTGCAAAACAGCAATTGAATTTAGTGCAGTTGGAAACCGTGTAGTGCGAGAACTGGCATCCAGCATTCTCGATGCGCCGCCTCCTCGCTCTTTCCTCCCTCCTCTTGCTTCTCAGCCTCCTGCTGGCCTGGTGGCAGGCCTCCCGCGCCCCGCAGCCGGTTGCCCTGACTCCCGTCCTGACCGGCGAGACCGAATACTGCCTCACCTGTCACGCTGACCTGCCCGAAATCAGCCCCTCCCATCCGGTGGACGTGTTCGGCTGCGTCATCTGTCACGGGGGAGAGCGCCTCGCCCTCGACCCCGACCTGGCGCACAGCACCCTGCGCGGCGGCGCCAACCCGTCCGACCTGAGCGTGGTCGAGGCCTCCTGCGGCGGCGGCAACTGTCACTCCGGCAGCGAAGCGGCCGGCCGCGACCACATCCAGCGCGTGATGACCAGCGTTCAGTCCACCTACACGGGCGCCATCGCCAGCATCCGCTTCACTTTTGGCGCCCAACCCGACCTGCAAGCCTATCTCGGCATCCGCGCCGTCACGGATGAACAGACCCAGACGGGCATTGTCTCGCTACAAGCCTTCGACCCCGCCGCAGAGACCCACCCGATGATCCAGAAATTCGGCGAAAACTGCCTCACCTGCCACCTGTGGGCCGAACCCCGCCCCGGCCAGGCCTACGCCCGCTCCACCGGCTGCGCCGCCTGCCATTCTCCCTTGCTCCATCTCCCTTCGGGAGAGGGTTGGGGTGAGGGCAAAATCCACACCCTCACCACCGCCATCCCCTACACCCAATGCAACACCTGCCACAACCGCGGCAACTACAACCTGCGCACGATGACCTTCGATGAGCGCAGCGACCAGCCGACCACCCGCCTGCAAGACTACTATCAGCCGATTGCCCAATTCGTCCGCTGCGAGTGGACGCTCGATTGCGTAGACTGCCACACCCGCACCGAAGCCATGGGCGATGGCGACCTGCACCCCGACCAGGCCAGCATCCAGTACGTGCAATGCAAGACCTGTCACGGCACGCCCACCGAACTGCCCCGCACCAAAACCCTCACCGACCCCGAAGACCTGGCCTTCAAACTGGCCTTCCTCAACCCCGTGATTGACCTGAAACTTGGCGATACCATCCTCGTCACCGAAACCGGCGAGCCGCTCTGGAACATCCGTCTCATTCCCTCTCCCGCTGGGGGAGGGGCCGGGGGTGAGGGGATTCTTTTCGAAATGTACGGCAAAGCCACTCGTCAATACTTCACCTTCCGCCCGGTGATGGGCAGCGGTTGCACCCAATCGGGCGAAGACCAGTCCTCCTCCTACTGCCACCAATGTCACGCTGTGGAACGCCATGCCCACCCTTAGCCGCCGCGATTTTCTCAAACTGTTGACCAACGGACTGCTGACCCTGAGCGGATTGCTCGGCCTGGGAGCGATTCTGCGCTTCCTGGGCTATGTCCCCGAAACCAGGCCCCGCAGCGAGTTCGACCTCGGGCCGGCTGACCGTTACCCGGTCGGTTCGCGCACCCCGATTCTTTCCATCCCCGCCCTGCTGATTCACGACGAAAGCGGCTTCCGCGCCCTCAGCCTGGTCTGCACCCACCTGGGCTGCACGGTGGAACAGCAAGCCGAGGGCTTCGCCTGTCCCTGTCACGGTTCGCGCTTTGACGCCGACGGCAACGTGACCCACGGCCCGGCCGGGGCGCCGCTCCGCTCCCTGCGGGTGGAGGTCAACGAGGCGGGGAATGTCATTGTGTACCTGGAGTGATGGAATGACGAAGAAAATTTCCTACGCTCTGCTGGCTGTGCTTTTGCTTGCCGTCCTACTCGTTCTGGTTGTGCGCCCGCGCTGGTACCTGAACCTGACCAAGCGGGTGGATGTCTCCCCGGCGGTTGGCGCGGCGCTGGTGGAGAAATACGAGTGCCGCAAATGTCACGTTGTTGGCGGGCAGGGCGCGCTCTACGCCCCCAACCTGGACAAATCCATCACCTATCTGACCGACGACGCCCTGACCATGTGGCTGGCGAACCCGCGCTCCATGCGCCCCAATACCCCCATGCCCAATCTGCACCTGTCGGATAGCGAGATTCAGGCCATTATTGCTTATCTCAAATCTGCGCCGTAAAAAAATAATTCAGCGACCTTTCTCTCTGGCTTCGGCAGGGGATCGTCTAATAAGGTTGCGGCAATAATTTCTTAAAATTCACAATTCCGCCTTACGGGAGGGATTGAACGAACGCCTCCACCGCTTCGAGGAACGCGGCGGGTTGTTCTTCGTGCGGGACGTGACCGGCCTGCGGGATGACGACCAGTTGGGCATCCGGCAGTTCCCCGGCCAGGCGGATGGATTGCTCCGTTGGCACAATTTCATCCGCTTCGCCGGTGATGACCAGGACGGGCAGGGTGAATTCGGCCAGGCGGTCGGCGAGGTCAGATTCCTGGCTGACAAGCGTCAGTTCCCAGAGTGCGCGGTCCCAGTTCTCGACCTGGAGCGGCTTCTCGTAGAGGGCGAGAGTCTCTTCGGGGATGCGCGTCGGGTCGTACCAGGCCAGTTCGATCAGTTCCGGGCCGCGGGTCTGGATTTGACGCGCAATCAACGGGCCGAGGTGACGCATCTGCGGCGTGCGCAGCAGCCAGCGGGTCCCGGCCGGCGCGCCGCCCCCGGCATAGACGGCCGGGTCCACGAGGATCAGCGCCCTCACCCAGTCGGGGTGCTGCAACGTGAAGTTCATCGCCACCGTGCCGCCAGCCGAGTTGCCGACCAGGATGGCCTGTTCGGCCCCGAAATGGTCGAGCAGACCGAGCAGCAGGTCCACCTGCGCCTGCGGGCTGTAGGGACTCTCGCCCTCCCAGGTCAGCGGGCGTTCGGTGAGGCCGAAGGCCGGGCGGTCGTAGGCGATGACCGTGCCCAGCGCGCCGAGCGGCCGCATGACGGCGTTCCACGAGTACAAACTGGCGCCAAAGCCATGCAGCAGGACGAAAACCGGCTCGCCCTGACCGGTCGTCTTGTAGTGGACGCTCAGGCCGTTGATTTCGACGAAGCGGCTGTCGGCGTCGGCCAGCGCCTCGATGGGTTTCGTCCCCTCCAGCGGCGGGACCGGGATGAGGAAGGGGCCGACGAGCAGGAGCAGGAGGAGAACCCCCAGGGCGATGCCCAGGCCGCGCAGGAAACGCCGTCGTTTCATGATTTTCCCCTGAGCCAATAGGCCGCCGGCAGGGTCAGCGCCACCAGCACAAAGGTAACCCAAGTAGCCACGGTGACAAGACCAGCCGCCGGAAACTTGACGCCGATGCCGGCCAGCGCCCACAGGAGCACGGCGGTGTAGGCGACGTCGCGCCGCGACAGGTTGACCAGCGCCACCAGGCCCACCACCACCGCCAGGATGAGGATCATCCAGGTGCCGTCGCTCAACTCCCACTGGCTCCAGCCGAGGTAGTCCAGCACATCCGAAACGTTGGCGATGGTGGCAACCGAGATCCAGCCCAGGTAGATGCTGAAGGGGACGCGCACCGTCCAGGTCTCGGCAGGCGGGACGCGAGTCAGGCCCGTGCCGAGGCGCAGATAGACGGCGATGAGCGTGGCCAGCAGGATGAGCATCGCCCCCAGCGTGCCGACGAACTGCTCATAGTGCCACAGGAAAATCCAGGCCATGTTGGCCAGCCCGCCCAGGATGACCCACCCGCCGGTGGCTTGCAGGCGGGGATTGTCCTTTTGGGAGGGCAGGGCCTGGAAGACAGCATAGGCCAGCAGGCCGAGGTAAATCAGCCCCCAGATGGAGAAAACGTACCCGGCCGGGACGAAATAGACCTGGAAGCGGTCGGAGATCTCGCCGGTGTTCAGGCCGTTGAGCGGCAGGGCGTTGGCCAGGATGTTGACCGTGATGGTCGCCAGGATGGTCAGGACGACCAGGATTTGACGCAGGGTGTTGTTCATGCAAACCTCCTGATTTGAAAGAGAAAACTTTTAACCACGAAGGACACGAAGGGGCACGAAGGAAAACCTTAAAGGTTCTTTCTTTGTGTTACGTTGTGCCCTTTGTGGTAAATTTCCTTGTTTGAGAAACATCCCCAGGCCGAGCAGGAGACTGACCCCCGCGCCAAGCGACAGGCGGCGGGTGAGGGTTTGCTGAAATTGCCAGATGTCATTCATCGAAACGAATCTCCAGGATGGTGTAGACGCGCCCTTCTGCCGCCGCCCGCGCTGCCAGTTGACGCTTCATTTCGCCGTATTTCTCCTCCAGGAGTTGGTCCACGCGGGCGGCGAGGGCCGGGTCGTCGCGGACCTCGCGCCCGGTCGCCGCGACCCAGGGGCCGGTCACGTTGCCGAGGCGGTCGCAGAGCGCGATGCGGAGGCGCGGGGTACGGCGCAGGCGCTTGACCTTGCCCGATTCGGCCACCGTGCGGATGTAGAGCCGCTCGCCGTCGCGCACGAACCAGACCGGGGTGCGCATCGCCTCGCCGTTCTTGCGATAGGTTTCGAGGGAGAGGTAGGGTTGGGTGGTGAAGTCCATGGGGTAGTCTAATAGTCTGATAGTCTGATAATCGGATAGTCGAGAGTGGTCTGCGGACAGCGGTCTGCCGTCAATTCTGCTGTCCGCCGTCAGCCGTTTGTGGTCGGATAACGAGGGCGGTGTAGGCGCGGCCGCGGCCGAGGAGACGGAAGAAGATGAAGGCCAGGCCGTATTTGCGGCGCATCAGCGCCTGGACGTGCGCCAGGGCTTCGGGGGAGGCGTCGGCTTCGGCCTGGACTTCGAGCCACTCGCCGAGCGGCGTACCGCTGGCCGTGCAGGGAGCAATGCGGATGCGTCCATCGCGGCGGATGCGTTTGGCCTTACCCGAATCGGCCTGCGTCCAGACGTAGAGAGTCTCGCCCTCCTGGGCAAACCAGACCGGCGTGCGGACAGCCGTCCCGTTCTTGCGGTAGGATTCGATGGCAAGGTAGTTTTGTTTGCGGAAAGTTTCCAGGCTCATTCAAGCACTCTTTTCTCGCTCCCAGGATTCTATTGCACCAGGGACGATTTCCATCAACGGATGCGGCTGGATGTCGGTGACCGAGGCGTTGCGCCGATGCTGCTCCGGGTCGCGGTGCAGGAGTTTGTTTTGCAGGTGTTCCCACTCGTAGCGGATCTGTCCCTCGGTCACGCGGATTTTCGGGCAGGGACGCCGATCATCGAGTTTGCTCCGGTCGAAGCGGTAACCGCGCTGCCCGGCCTCGCGCCACACTTCCCACAGATAGGCGTTGATGGTCGCCAGCGGGTCGGGCTGAGCGCGGAAGCGTTCCAGTTGCGGATGATTTTTGTAGCCGCGCGTCTTCCCTGCCAGCACGGCTTTGGCCAGCAATCCCTCGCGCCAGACGGCAGTCAGTCCTTTGGCGTCGAGATAAGAAGGGTGAAGACTCCATAAGCGCATCATCACCTCGGTGTTGCCAGGCATTATTCATTCCGCTCGTGGATGGCTCAGCGCGCCTGTGGCCGGGCAGTCTCCCGACTGGCTGAAGTTGCTTCGACACTTCCAATATCTCATAATAACACGTTTGCAGCGTAACATTTTTCAGTTTTCCAGCAACTCCGGCAGGACAGGCGCGGGCACCTGCTCGGGGAAGAGGGTATGCAGGACGTTCAGCACTTTGTAGGCGAAGTTCGGGTCAAAGGTGTAAAAGCCTTCGTACATGCGCGGCTCATGGGGCAGGCGTTCGGCATTGATTTCTTCGGCCAGCAGGGTCATGTGGACGCCCGGCCCGTAGGCGATGACGAACCAGTACTGTTCCAGGGGCGTGCCGCTGGTATCCAGAATGGTGGTGTTTCGCAGGTTCGGCGGCGGAACGTCGGGGACGCCGTACAGCCACAAGCCCTTGACCGAATCGGCGAGATGAACATAACGCTCCTCCTGGTCGGCGAAACGCGAAAAGGCCTGGAAGGAGACGTGGGTATCGGCCACGCCGGGGTTGGCGATGACGAAATCCTCGATCATGTGGCTGATTTCGACCATCCCCTGGACGGTGAAGATGTAGCGGAAATTGACTCGTTGTAAATCCTGATTGGTGGCGCTTTTGAGGAAGGCCTCGCTGCGCGGCGGGAAAAGCGGCAGGAGTTTGCCGAAGAATTGGGCAAGAACATTGGGGGGCGTGCTCATCGTCGTTCTCCAAAAAGTTGGGCCACCTTTTGGCGGCGGAAGTCAAAGATGTGTTCCAGTTTACGGCGCACCCAGAGGGCATGCACCAGGTCACCGAGCGGACCGAAGGGCAGGGCATAGGTGACGCGGTCGGTCATCTGCACGCCGCCCTCCACCGGATCGAAGAGATGTTCGTGATACCAGAAGCGGTAGGGGCCGAGACGCTGTTCGTCCACGAAGGAGCGGCCCTCGCGGACATGGGCGATTTCGGTCAGCCACAGCGAGCGGACGAGGGGCAGGAAGCGCACGCGGTACTCGATGATCTGCCCCGCGTACATGGGCGACTCGCCGCCGGCAACGATCTCGAAGTCCAGGTCGGGCGGGGTCATTTCGTTCAGGTTGGCAGGGGTGGCAAAATACTCCCACACCCGTTCGATGGGCGCCGCGATGAACTGCTGGCGGACGAGACGATGAACCATAGCCGACCTACGCACGCGCCAGCCGCTGTCCGAGCGCGGCTTGAAGCATGAGAAACTCGCCCACATTTTCCGAGTTCAGCAGCCCGACCAGCGTGCCCTCCTGCACCACCGGGAAGATGTGGCAATCGCAGGCCTGGAGACGGCCGAGGGCGGCCTCCAGCATGTCGCCGGGATGCACCTGCTCGAAGTCGCGGCGCATGACGGCGTCCACCCGCAGGTCTTCGTCGTGGCGGGAGAGCGCCTTCATCAGGTCAGCGCGGGTCAGGACGCCGACCACGCGCCCATCTTGCACGACCGGGAAATCCTGCTGTGGGGTGGCGAGCAGGTAGTCCACGGCCTGCTTCAGGCGGTCGGAGGGGGCCAGGGTCTTGAACTCGGTCATCATCGCTTGCCGGACGGGGATGCCGCTCAGGCCGTTCTTCATCTGCACCATGCTGGCCTCCTGCTGGGCGCCAATCCAGACGAAGAAGGCGATGAAGACCAGGAACGGATTGCTGAACAAGCCGATGATGCCGAACAGGAAGGCCATCCCCTGGCCGATGCTGGCGGCGATTTGGGTCGCCTGGACGTATTCGAGGCGCAGGGCAAGCAGCGCCCGCAGGACGCGCCCGCCGTCCATCGGGAAGGCCGGCAGCAGGTTGAAGCCAACCAGGAACAGGTTGACGGTCATCAGCCGCTCGAGGAACGGGCCGCCGGTCAGCGGCAGGCCGGGGAGCGGGGCCAGGGTGCGGGTCAGGAGGAGATAGGTGAAGAGCAGCGCGGCGATAACCACGTTGACCGCCGGGCCGGCCAGCGCCACCCAGAGTTCCTGGATGGGTTTGTCGGGCATGCGCTCGAGGCGGGCAACGCCGCCGATGGGCAGCAGGGTGATGTCGCGGGTCTTGATGCCGAAGCGGCGGGCGGTCAGGGCGTGACCGTACTCGTGCAGGACAACCGAGAGGAAGAGCAGCAGCAGGAAGCCGACGCCCTCCAGCGTCCCGGCCAGGGTGCGGGTCTGCACCCAGTAACTGAAGCCGAAGAAGGCAATCAGAAGCAGGAAGGTGGTGTGAATGTAAACGTCAATGCCGGCAAAGCGGCCGATTTTCCAGGACCATTTCATGTGTACCTCCTAAGAAAGACGAGATTGTGTACCTATATTGAGCAGTTTAATCGGCCGGTGTTAACATAATTTCAGAAGAGCATAAAATCGGTGTTAATCCGGCGGCTAGATTTCCACGTACAGTTTGCCGTCTTCGACCACGACCTGGAACACGGTCAGCGGCGCGGGGCGCTTGCCCATCTCCAGCAGGCGGCGCGACCATTCGGGGACGCGCATGCCGGCGAAGCCGGTCACCCAGTCCAGGTTTTCACCGGTCTTCAGGTCGAATTTGCTGCCGTGGAAGGGGCAGGCGATGGTCTCGCCGTCCACTTTGCCGTTGGCGAGCGGCAGGCCCAGGTGCGGGCATTTGTTGAGGATGGCGTAGAAGGCCTCGCCGGATTTGACCACCAGCACCGGCTGGTCACCGACCTTGAAGACGGCTTTGCCGCTGGCGGGGAAGTCGGAGAGGGTAGTGAGAAATGTGCGGTTGTTCATGGTACCTCCTGTTTTTTTTTTACCACAAAGGACACAAAGGAACGCGAAGGATTACTTCAAACTTTCCAGCAACTCGACCGTTGCTTCGACGATTTGGACTTGCTGGGCCTCGCGCGGGATGGCGGCGGGAGCGTCGCCGGACTGCGGGCCGTACCAGCCAAACTGGGCATGGTTGCCGCCTTCGATGGTCACCCAGACGGTATCCGCCGGCAGGAGCGGACGGGAGGCGGCGATCTTCTCCGGCGTGGACAAGCCGTCGAGAGAGGCTGAAATCGAGACGACGCGCGCGCCCGACTGGCTGAGATCATCCGACGAGGCGGGGTACGCGGCCCATAGGACGAGTCCGTCCACCGACCCGGGGTGGGTGGCGGCGAAATGAGCCGCCATTGCCCCGCCCAGGGAGTGCCCGCCCACCGCCCAATGCTCGATTTCGGGATGGGCGGCGATGACCTCCGCCGCGGCGTCTGGATCGAACACTGCCAGGTTGAGCGGCATGCGCACCAGCGCCACGAAATAGCCCTGGTCGGCGATGGCTTGCGCCGTCGGGGCGTAGGCGCGGAAGTCGACGCGGCCGCCGGGGTACAGGATCAGGCCGACGGTCGCCGGGCCGCCATCGGGCGAGAAGGTCAGCCAGCGCTCGCCGGGGGAGACTTCGTTCAGGCCGGGGACGCGCTCGTAAACTTCCGGCATCGGACGGGCGGGCGTCGAACCCCAAATCACGAAGCCGCTGACCAGCAGAATGATGAGCGCCAGCAGTCCCAGCGCCAGACGCGCCCAGAGTGCAAGACGTTTCTTACCCATTCACCACCTCCGCCGCCGGTGGAACAAGCGGCTTTTTGACCAGCACGATGCGCCGATAGGCAAACCAGACCGACCACAGCAGCACCAGCGCCGAGAAGACGCCCGGCGCCCAGATGCCCAGCGTGCCGAGCAGGAATCCGCCAACGGTCGGGGCGATGACGCGGGTGACGGATTCGAGCGCCCCCGCCAGGCCGAGCGTCCCGCCCAGTTCGTCACGGGCGACCGATTTGGTCAGCGCCGACTGGATGACGGTGTTCAGCACGCCGCCCGAAACCGCCAGCGGCAGCAGGACGATAAGCAGAGTCCCCAGGTTGCGAGTCAGCGCCCAGCCGACGAAGGAGAAGCCCATCACCCACAGGCCGGTGATGATGAGACTGTTCTCGCGGAAGCGTTTGGTCAGCGCGCCGATCAGCCCGCCCTGGACGATGACCGAGAGCAGACCCACATACGCTAGTACATAGCCGGTTGTGTCGGGGGTGAGATCAATTGCCTGGGCGTAGAGCGAGAAGATGCTCTGGAAGAGGGAAAAAGCCAGCCCGTAGAAGAAGCGCAGGTGCAGGAGCGGGCCAACCACTGGACGACGCAGGGCAACCAGCAGCGCGCCGAGCGTGAACGGCGGACGCTGAATTTGCGCCATCTCCTCGCGCCGCGCCAGCGAAAGCGACTCGGGCAGGAAGAGGGCAATGCCCATCAGGTTGAAGGCCGCCACGCCCGCCGCCACGAATGCCGGGACGCTGTAACCCGCCTTGCTGAGCAGCCCGCCCAGCGCCGGGCCGATGATGAATCCCAACCCGAAGGCCGCGCCGATGAGACCGAGACCTTTGGCGCGGTTCTTCTCGTCGGTCACGTCCGAGATGTAGGCCTGCGCGACGGTGATGTCGCCCGCCGTCACCCCGTCGAGGATGCGGGCAAAGAACAGCACGCCGATGACGAAGGCGTTGGCGGCAGAGGGCGCCAGCCAGCGTGCCAGCGCCTCGCCGAGGGGCGCGGCAAAGCCGAGCAGCAGGAAGCCCAGCATTGTTCCGAAGACGCTGACGAGCAGAATCGGGCGGCGGCCGTAACGGTCGGAGAGGCGTCCCAGGATGGGCGCGCCGATGAGCGAAGCAGCGGCGTAGGAGGCCACCAGCAAGCCGGTGATGAACGGCGTCGCGCCGTATTCCTCGGCGTAGAAGGGCAGGAGGGGCAAAATCAGCCCGAAGCCGAGCAGGTCAACGAAAACGACCAGGAAGATGGAGAGGAGACGTTGGTTATTCATAAAGTGCCTTTCAAGAAATGCGTCGGCCCTTCCACTCCGCGCTCTGGGTCAGGGTTTGACCCAGCGAGTGGAAAGCCAATAAAATGGAACTAAAGACAATGATGGGCGAAAGCGGCATAATCAGGGGGCGCATCCCACTCAGGCGGACCACCATGCCCCAAATCAGCAAAGTCAGGAAGATTGCAATCAATGCGGGTAAGTATATTGCGCCTGCTCCTACTATCCAGGTCCAGAGTAGCGCGAGCCAGGGGCCGAGAAAGACAACCCCCAGCCACAGCCAGACGAAGGCGTAGGTCAGCAAACGGCGCTCGAAGACCGAAAACAGGTTCTTGCCAAACCCGGCGATGGCGTCTGCTGTTGAGTGGTACATCTGACAAAAGACCTGACTGCGGCCGGGCAAAAGCAGGACGCGGAAGCCGTGCTTTGCCGCCTGTCGCGCCAGCGTCATATCTTCGACGACTTCATGCCGCACCGCGGCGTGACCGCCCGCCTGTTGATAGGCGCTGCGCTGCCAGAGCATGTGCTGACCCACTGCCGCCGAAAGGCGCGGCCAGCGCACATGGCGGGTAAGCCAGAGCGGAAAGTGGCTGAGCAAGGCCCAGGGCAGCAGCGGCACGGTGAGCATTTCTGCCAGGGTACGGGTCTCCTGCTGCGGCAGGGCAGAGAGCAGGTTGGCCTGGTGCGCCAGCAAAGCAGCGACGGATTGCCGCAGCATGGTTGGCGCGTGCCAGGTGTCGGCGTCCACAAAGAGGAGCAGGGGAACCTCCGCCGGGACGTTCTCGGCCAGTTGATGACAGGCCCAATTCTTGCCCAGCCAGCCTTCCGGCAGTGGCGCACCGTGGCAGACGTGCAAGCGCTTTTCACCGGTGGACAATTCCGCTAAAATGCTGGAGGTGGCGTCGGTAGAATCATCGTCCAACACCCAAACGCTGAAATCGGGGTAATCCTGCGCGAGCAGCGAGGTGACACAGCGGCGGATGTTGGCTTCTTCGTCCCGCGCCGGCACGAGAATTGCCACCGCAGGCCAGGATTCTGGCAGAGGAGATGCGCCCAGGCTGGGAAGTGAGAGCCAGTTCAACAAGGTGTTCCCGGCAATCACGGCCAGATACACCAGAATACCTCGCATCTGGCTGTCCCATGTCAACAGCGGGGCGAGATCAGCCATGGCTTCGTCCTTTGAAAGGCGGCCAGAGCAGGGTGTGCCGGTAGCCGACCCAGATCATGAGCGCGCTGAAGACCCACAAGGCCAGGGCTTCCCAGCCCCAGTTACTGAGCAAAATGGCCGGTAAGAGGGCGAACAGCGCCAATCCCAGCGTCCAGCCATCGTGGAGGCGCAGGCCCAGGGTTCCAAGTATCAGCATCGAGCCAATCACCAGCGGCCCTTGCCACAGGGTCAGGCCGGCCCAGACTGCCAGCAGCGACATCATCCCTTTGCCGCCGCGCCCGCCTAAGAAAGGGGAGAAGCGATGACCCAGAACGGGCGCAAGGGTCACGGCCACCAGCGGCCAGCCGCTCCAGTCCCAGGTCCAGCGCGCCAGGAAAACGGGGATAAACCCTTTGGCAAAATCCAGCATCAGCACCGGCAAGCCCAGTTTCCAGCCGCCCGCTTTCCAGGCGTTGGTCATGCCGGGGTTGCCGTCGCCAACGCGGCGCGGGTCGGCGCCGGCGAGACGCCCCAGCCACACGGCGAAGGGCAGGCTGCCCATCAGGAACGAAGCGGCAATCCACAGAAGGGTCATCATGCGGCTATCTTATGCTCCGAGCGCTTTGGCGGCGAGACGACCGGTGAGGAGCGCGGTTGGCACGCCCGTGGGACTGTAGGCCCATTGACCGGCTTTGACTACGTGCGGAAAGGCAGTCTTGGGCGCATCGTTGATGCGCAGCAGGCTGTGGGTGACCGGGATTTCGTCTTCAAACGACCAGCCGACAATTGCCCCTTCGGAACTGCCGGCGGTATTGGCGATGGTGATGGGGGTGGCGGTGAAGCGGAAGAGAATCTTCGCCGGATCGCGCAAGAGCGGATAGACGCTTTCTGCCAGCGTGCGTACCATGCGGTCGGCGACAGCCTCCTTGAATTCCTGATACCAGCCGTCGTCCTGCACGCGCTTGACCAAGTCGTACTCAAACAGCGTGCTGATGATGAGGCCGGTCTTGCCTGGCGGGGCGGCGTTTGGCTCCTTGAAGACCGGAATGGAAATTTCGTAGGTGTTGAGCGCTGTGAAGCGATCGAGCCAGGCAAGCACGTCTTCCCGGCGGGTCTGCTCCCAATTGGCAAGCATGCGGCGCAGTTCGGCGGTGTGAATATCGCCCAGTCCCTGCCGGGAGGGGGTGTAGAAGAAGTGCCCGTGCGAGATGCGGCGGAAGGTTTCGGGCGGCTCATCCACGCCCAGATAGACGCTGAAGACCGAGTCGGCGCCGCGGCGCGGCAGAATTTTGGCTTTTTCGGCTTCGATTGGGGCGGTTACCGCTTCGGGCAGGCCGTCGGTTTTGGCGATGCGGTAGAGCGTCTTCAGATCGGCGGCCCAGACCAGGTCGGTGTAGCGATACTGTTCACCGCGCTCATCGGTCACGATGCGCTGCGCCACATCCAGGCCGGTGACGCGGGTGTTCAGGCGGATGTCCACGCCCAGTTCTTCGGCTTTTCGGGCCACTTTTTCTGCCAGTTGGCCCACGCCGCCGCGCGGGTAGAGGTAATCGGTGTACAGGTAGAAATAACTCAAGGCAAAGAAGGTCGGTGTGCCGCGGAAGAAGTGCTGCGCCACGATGTCGCGTAGCGAGCGGTTGGGGAGGCGCGTTGCCAAAAACGGCTCGACCGGTCCGCGCATGTGACCGATGGCGTAGAGCGTGCGCAGGAATTTGAACATCCACGGCAGGTAGTGTCGGAAGAAGTACTGCCGGTCTTCAAACAGGCCGCGGAAGGCCGGGTTCTCCACTGCATAGAGGATTTCCATGTCTTTCATCACCTTGCGCACGATACGGATCAGGCGCTTGACCTGGTCGGCGCTTTCGGGGTACAGGCGGGTGAGCATGGCGGCGTAATCTGCCAGCGCCTGTTGCCCTTCCACATGGACGAATTGATCTTCCACGCCCACGGTGACCGGGCTGGGGACGCTCTCCATCTCAATGCCCAGTTCCCTCAGCATGGGTGAGATGATGCCGGCGTCAATCAACGCCCGCACGCCGCCCTCGAATAGAAAGCCATCCTTTTCAAAGGTGCTGACCAACCCGCCGCATTTCTCGTTCTTTTCGAGCAGCAGGGTCGAGCGGCCGGCGCGCGCCAGATACGTGGCTGCCGTCAGTCCAGCCATGCCGCCGCCCACGACAATTGCATTGTAGGTTTTCATGCCAACCTCCCAAGTTTCAAACTGATGTCCCAGAGTCTTTCAGCCGCCTCGCGGTCTTGCGCGGGGGGCGTCAGTTCTTCTTCGGTCGTAAAGTGAAAGAATTTGTCGGTCACGCCTTGCAGAGCAGGCGAAACGCCCAGATAGTAAAGCGCTTGCGCCGAAAGTTCTGCCGATTGAGAAATTTTATCCACGATGTTGCGCTTGAACCAGCGATAGATGGCGTTGTTCTCGTGTCCTGTGTTGGTGCGCACCATGCCGGGGTGCATGGCGTTGACCGTCACACCGTAGGGCGCCAGTTCTTCGGCCAGGATGTGCATCGTCAAGATTTGTGCCAGTTTGGCTGCCCCGTAGGCCTTCAGACCGGTGTAGCGGCTCTTTTCCCACTGTAAATCGTCGAACCGTAAGCCCCAAACAGCGAAGCGGTAGCCTTCGGAACTGACGAACAGGATGCGGCTGTGCCCGTCCCGTTTGAGTTTCTCTTTCAACAGGTGGTTGATGACAAACGGCGCCAGGAAATGCACAGCGAAGTTGGTCTCCAGGCCGTCTGCCGTGACCGTGCGTCTGGAAAGATACAGCCCGGCGTTGTGGATGAGCACGTCAATCGGTTCCTGTCGCGCCGCCAGCGCCTGCCCGACGCGGTGCATGGCTTCCAGCAGATTCAGGTCGGCCAGGATGTAATCACAGTCGGCATGAAACTCCTGCCGCAGGCTGACGCACAGGGCTTCGGATTTTTCCGCATTGCGGTTGACCGTCAGCAGGCGTGCCCCGCGGGCGGCGTAATACCGCGCCGTGTGATAGCCGATTCCCGCTGTGGCGCCGGTAATCACCACCAGGCGACCCGTAAAATCATCTTCACAAAGCGCTGGCGGTTTGCTCATGTTGCGCATCATGGCGGCGACGTTGGACCATTTGTATTGCGGCCAGTACTTCCGCATGGCTTTCCAGGTTTGCTGCATGGTTTATCCGAACACCTTTCGCATGAATTTTCGATAGAGTTTGTTCCACATGGGGATATTGTCGAAAATATCGCCCCACAAGTCGTAATAATCGCGCTGCTCGGCGATTTTCCCCTCCGTGTTCAGCGTCAGTCGGCTGGCGCCGTGCACAACCGATGTTCTGGTGTTGCGAAAGAGAATGGTCATCTCCCATTCCATGAAAATCACGTTGCCCTGCATCATGCTGTGCAAAACCGCCATTCGCAACTCGCTGGAGCGTTTGGTCAGCCGCTCGACCATTTCGCTGAAAGGCTGGATGCCGTGAATTTCCTGGACGCTGTCGGTGAAGTGAATGTCCTCGGCGTAATACGGCAGTAGGTGAGACCAGTCTGGCCGTCCTGTCTTGTTATACACGCGCATCCATAAATCAGCAAGTTGTGCCACATCGCGGATGACAAATTCGGACTTTGCAGTTGTCATGCAGAAGTGCTCCTTTCTCTCCGGACGGCCTGGGAAAGGCCGTCCTACAGCGTTTGCTACTTGCGCAAACGCGGAATCAGCACTGGCGTATTCTTCTTGTACGCTTCGTACTCTGGCTGTCCGCCCCATTTGGCGTCGGCTTTCTTCTCCAGAAGGGGGATGCCGCTGACGCGGGTGAGCAGAAAGGCGACGAAGAGCGGGGAAATCAGCGCTACCCATTGCCAGCCATGTAGGACGGGCAGAGCGATGATGAGGACGCCAATCCAGAGAAGAATTTCGCCAAAGTAGTTGGGGTGACGCGAGCGCGACCACAGTCCCGTTTGGATGAACTTGCCCCGGTTGGCCGGGTCGGCGTTGAAGCGGCTCTTTTGCGCGTCGGCGATGACTTCGATGGCAAAGCCAGCCAGCCAGACCAGGAAGCCGATCAGGGCGAAGAGGTCCAGGTCTTTGCGCGCCGCGGTGGTAATGCCGATCAGCGCGGCGGAAGCAGTGAATGTCACCCACAGCGCCTGAATCGTCCAGGCGTTCAGGAAACGGATGAAGGAGGGCTTGATGTCGTCGAAGCGGTCGTCCTTGCCTGCCTTGCGGATGCGGCGGAAGAGAAACGTCCCCAGGCGCAGCGCCCAGACGATGACCAGCGCCGCCAGCAGGAGGGCGCGGGCGTCGGCCCCGTTGCTGAAGAAGAGGGCAATCAGCGTGACCGACAGATAGGTGAGGCTGCCCGTCAGGTCATAGAATTTTTCGGTCTGGAAGAGATAGGCGGGAATGAACGCCAGCCACTGAATGAGGAAGGCGAGGGCAACGACCAGCGCAAAGACGGGGAAGCCGCCAAGCGTGGCGCCGCCCTGACTGCCCGCCAGCGCCACCAGCGCGCCGACGAGGAGAAGAATGGGAAAAGTGATCCAGGAATTGCGGTCTTTCATGAGAAATTGTCCTTGTTTGAGAGTAGGGGCGGGTTAGAACCCGCGTCGTTGACCCTGCCAGGGCGGGGGCGTGCCGTTGCGGAACTCTTCCACGCTTGGGCCGCCCAGGCGGGCAAGCCGCCGCGTGCCATACAGGTAACTGACGGCCAGCAAAAGGATGGTCGCAGGCCAGCCTGTCAGCGTGTTGACCCAAGCCAGTTGACCGACATCCTGATTGTGGTAAACACTGACCTGCCAGAAAAGACGCAGGGCAAAGTAGAACAGCCAGGCAATGGTCACTTCGGTGTAGGCGGGGCGGACGCGCTCATGCCAGTACCACTCCAGCGGCCAGCGGCGGGCCAGGTAACTCGTCCAGGCTACGAGCGGCTTGCCGATCAGCAGGCTGACCAGCGTCAGGGCGACGGTCAGGCCGCCGTTGACAATGCCCGGCAGGAAATAGCCCTCCGAACGTCCGAGCAGGAGCGCCAGGGCGATGGCCAGACCGACGCTTCCCAGCCCGCCCAGGGCGTACAGCACAGACTGTCGGCGGCGCAGGCGCAGGACGGCAATCAGCACCGCGAGAATTACCGCGCCGGTGACCGCGGCGGTGAAACCCGCCAGACCGTTCAGCAGCAGGAAGAGAACCGGCGGCAGAACGGTGTCGAGCAGCCCGACCTTGCCCGTGACGGTGCGGAACTCCTCCAGCAGTTCGCGCGCCTTAGCCGGCATGTTTCCCCAGCCAGAATTTGCGCCAGTCGCCTTTGCTGGCTTGCAGGGCAAGGAAGGTGTAGAGGGCGCCGGTGAAGAAGCCGAGCGTCAGCATGGCAATCGTCCACAGGATGGCGACGGGCAGCGATTTCTCTCGGTAGATGATCCACATCGAGAAGAGGGTGAAGCCCGTGTACAGGTCCACGAGCGAGACGATGCCCCACGGCATGGATAGCAGTTGACTGCCTTCGCCGGAGAAATCACCGACGGTGAAGCCGTAGAACAGCACGGCGGTCATGGCGAGGATGCCAAGCAGGGAGATGAGTTTTGCGATTTTCATGTTACAACACCAAGACAACACCCACCACAATCTCGGTGGCGAGGCTGATCCAGTTCGATTGGACGGCGGATCTGTCCAGGAAAATGGAGACGAGGCGTACCGCCGCGATGGCCAGGTACATGATGCCGAGCGTCTGATAGACCTGGCGCGTGCCCAGCACCAGCACGGCGATGCCCAGGCCGATGAACAACCCGCCGAAGATGGCGCGAATCTCGGTGATACCGCGGGGCCCGGGGGCGGTCAGGCCGGTGAAGCCCTGAATGTTGCGCGGCCAGAACAGGGAGAGCACTCCCGTGCCGATGGTGAGGAGGACGGCAATCAGTTGCAGAATTTTGAGCAGGTTCATGATTATTCCTTTCTTGAGATACAGGCGAAGCCGAGGGCGCCGACGCCGAGATGCGCCCCCAGCACAGGGGTAATTTGCACGAGGGGGATGTCCGCATCGGGCAGAAGGTGTTTGACGCGCGCCAGCATTTCTTCGGCTTCTTTTTGCACGCCAGCGTGCAGGATAGCCAGTTTCTCGAATGGCGCATACTCGGCCAGCCAGGCCAGCATCCGCTCGGTGGCTTTGCCCTGGGTGCGGACGCGATGGGCGGTGGGGTTGCCCTGATTCATGTGCAGAAGCGGCTTGATTTGCAGCAATTCGCCAAACTGCGCCAGGGCGAAATTCATCCGTCCGCTGCGGCGCAGGTATTCCAGCGTCTTGAGCGAAGCGAAGACGTAAGTGCGCTTCATCAGGTCGGCCAGGCTGGGGAGGATCTCTTCCATGCGGTGACCGAGCGCGACCAGTTCGGCAGCCTTTTCGACGATGAATCCTAATCCCAGGCTGAGTTGCCCCGAATCCAGCACGGTGACGGGGATGCGGGTGAACTGTTCGGCGGCGATGCGCGCCGCGTTGACCGTGGCGCTCAATTTCTCCGAGATGTGAATAGACAGGATGGCCTGCGCCCCTGCCTCAGCCAGTTCCTTCCAAACTTGCATGAACGTATCCGGGCTGGGCGTGGCGGTGGTGGGGGCCGGACGGAAGGCAGGCAGGCGGCGATAGAATTCCTCGCGGCTGATGTCTATGCCGTCACGATAAGAATGATCCCCCTGGTTGATGTACATGGGAACGACAGTGATGCCGTACTTTGCCACGATGGGTTCGGGCAAGTCGCAGGTGCTGTCGGTGACAATACGAATATTCATGGTACTCCTGAGTTGACTGATTTTGCTTGAGCCTTCAGCCAGGCTTTGACGGGCGACCCCGAACCGTTGATGTGCTGATCTACGGCTTGCGAGTAGGTTTCCATGAAGATCGCCAGTTCTTGCGCGGGGCGCTGATACCATTCCATCAACACTTTAAACCATTCCATTTCCGCGTCAAGATATTGCATGTCGCCCAGTTGCAGGGCGGCAACGATGTTATCGCCGAGGAAGTGAATGCCGGCCTCGAAGCCTTCGGGCTGGGCCTGGGGGGGGATTTTCTCTTTGACGGTGCTTTCGATGTGCAGGCGGTGGGCGATGAACATGCGATGCGCTTCGATGTACTCTGGCGGCAGGCTCCTGGCCTGCACGGGTTCGAAGGCGGTCTGCAGCAGCGTTTCCACGGTATCGAGCGCAGCATTCAGCGTATCACCGAGATAATGAGCGGGGATGGAGGCCGGCAGCGTGGGGTGCAGGGCGAAGATGCGCCCGCCATAACCAACGGGAACGCGCAGCCGCACAAGCGTTTGGGCGGTAGATTGCAACGCAGCGGCGGTGATGAGCGTTTGGGCGACCAGGATGACCAGATTGGCGTGCACGGCAGAGACCGTGTCTTCAAAGCGCTCAGCGGGGACGTTGGCGCCCAGGTAGATGGTGTGCAAGCCGCGCCGGCGCAGCAGAAGCGTCAACAGCAGGGGGGTAAAGGCGTGCCACTCATCCGCCGGGCAGCCAACGATGACCGTCTGTTTGCGGGTGGGGGCAGGGGAGGCTGCCAGGAGCGCGTCGATGCGGCGCATAGCCAGGGCCGAGGCGAAATGTTCCTGCTGGACGCTGGCGCGGTTTTGAAACCACAGTTCTCCCATTTCGACCAGCCCTTTTTGCAGAATTTCCATACAGACCGACTCGACTGGGAAAATGGAAAAGGCCTGGTTGAGCACCTGCTCGGCGCGGAGTTCGTCGAAGTCCAGGCAGGCTTCGATCCAGCGCTGGCGGGCGGCTTCCAGGTTGGCGGCCGGGGCCGGGAAAATCTCCCTTTGACGGTCAGCAGCCAGCGGGTCCTGCCCCGAAGCGGTGAGTTCCTTCCACAAGTCCACCGCGCGCGAAATGGACAGCCCCTCCGCCTGCCTCGCCATGAGCCACTTGATGATTTCGATGTCGCGCTGGGAATACAGGCGGTGACCGCCAGGACTGCGTTGGGGGGCGGGCAGCCCGTAACGGCGTTCCCAGGCACGTAACGTGTCGGCGGCGATGCCGGTCTCTTTGAGCACGACTTTGAGGTTGTAGGTGGGGGCGGTGGGGATGAACATGGTTTTTCCGAAATGAAAGAGTGTTTTGAGTATATCATTTGTCTATATTTTGTCAAGGTATTTAAGCGAATATCTTGACAAAATATGAAAATCTGGGCGACATGCGGACGGTTGATATTGCCTGAAATCGGCCTGAATTGCGCTGCTGTTGTACAGTATGTCCGTATTTCACGCGCCGACTTAGAAACGGTGCGCCTCTTGGTGGACGAGGCGAAGATGGAACACGAAGGCTTCCACAGCCTTTAACCAATGGGGTAAAATAGGGAGAAATTGAATTCATCTGTGATTGATTTAAGGAAAATTTTGAAATGAATCGAAATGAGATTCTACATAACTTGCGCCAGCATCCCAACCTCAACGTCCTGATTGTCGGCGGCGGCATCAATGGGATTGGCGTCTTTCGTGACCTGGCGCTTAACGGCGTAGATGTGTTGTTGGTGGAACGCGGCGACTTTTGTTCTGGCGCATCGGCGGCATCCTCCCACATGGCACATGGCGGCATCCGCTATCTGGAGAACGGCGAATTTCGTCTTGTGCGCGAAGCCGTGCGGGAACGTAACCGCATGATTGAGAACGCGCCCCACCTGGTCCACCCTTTGCCGACCACAATCCCCATTTTCAAAATCTTTTCGGGTCTATTCAATGCTCCGCTCAAGTTTTTAGGCTGGCTGGATAAACCCGCCGAGCGCGGCGCATTCATCATCAAAATTGGCCTGATTATGTATGATGCCTTTACCGGCAAGAAACGCGCCGTACCGCCCCATACTTTTGAGCCGCGTCGTAAAGCACTGGCAAAGTTTCCGCGCCTCAATCCAAAGGTTCGTTACATAGCCACTTATTACGATGGCTCTATTTTTAGCCCCGAACGACTGGCGCTTGAAATTTTGCTGGATGGCGAGGCCGAAGGTCCCCATGCGCGTGCCCTTAATTATGTCAGCCTGATAGGGGCTCAGGGCGGTCAAGTGACCCTGCGCGATGAGTTGAGCGGCGAAACCTTTGATGTCCGGCCAAAACTTCTGATTAATGCGGCCGGACCATGGATTGACTTTGCCAACCGGGCATTGGGTGTTTCCACTCGTTATATTGGCGGCACCAAAGGTTCCCATATCATTCTTGACCACCCTGTCTTGCGCCAGGCGATTGGGAATCATGAGTTTTTCTTTGAGAACAAGGACGGACGCATTGTGCTGATTTTCCCCCTGGCCGATAAAGTCATGTTGGGAACTTCAGATATCCCGGTCAGTGACCCCGATTCGGTGCGTTGTACAGATGATGAAGTGGATTACTTCCTCGATATGCTTGACCGGGTCTTTCCGCACCTTGAAGTGGGACGAGACCAAATTATCTTTTCCTTCTCTGGTGTGCGTCCCTTGCCTGCCAGCAATGCGAAGAGTGCCGGCCAAATCAGCCGCGACCACTCTATCCAGGTGCTTGATGGACCGTGGACAGGTCTTGCCTTTCCGGTCTATTCACTGGTAGGCGGTAAGTGGACTTCTTTTCGCGCCTTTGCCGAACAGGTGACCGACAAGGCCCTGACACACCTGGGTTTCAGTCGCCAAAAACAGACATCCGATCTGGCGATTGGTGGCGGCAAAAATTATCCCCGTTCTGAAGCAGAGCAAAATCGCTATATTGATGGTTTATGCGCCTGGACTGCTCTGCCACAGGAACGCGTCCGCAGCCTCTTTGAGCGCTATGGGACGCGAGCCGAGCAAATTGCCATGTACCTTGCTCGCGAAGCAGACCATCCGCTGAAGACATTGCCAGGTTATAGCCGTCGTGAGGTTGGTTATCTGGCTTTGTACGAGAAGGTTGAGCATCTTGATGATGTTGTCCTGCGCCGTTCCATGCTGGCGTTTTTGGGTCAACTTACCCGTCCGGCGTTGGCAGAGTTAGCCGAGGTGCTGGCCGAAGTGCTAGGCTGGGATGCCGCCCGCCAGGCTGCCGAAGTGAGACGCTGCCTCGAAATTCTGGCAGACAGACACGGGGTTCGGTTATGAACCGTCAGACGGAAGAAGGGACAACTTGTTCCATTGTTGTTCCTGTCTATCGTGGCGCAGAGACACTTGAACCGCTGGTTGAACGGTTGGCACAGGCCTTGCCGGCATTTGCGCAGGCTTATGAGGTTATCCTGGTTAATGACGACAGCCCCGATAACTCGTGGGAAATCATTGAGCGTTTGGTTCAACGCTACACGTGGGTGCGCGGTATCCGCTTGATGCGCAATTATGGCCAACATAATGCGACATTGTGCGGCGTGCGTGCTGCCCGTTATGAGATTACGGTCACAATGGATGACGACCTCCAGCATCCTCCGGAGGAGATATCCCGCTTGCTGGAGAAACTGAACGAAGGGTACGATGTGGTTTATGGTGCGCCGCGCAAACCGCCTCAAGGGCTGTGGCGTAACTGGATGACGCGGACGACCAAGAGACTGTTAGCCTGGGTGATGAAAGTGCCTTCGGTGCGCGAGATTTCGGCTTTTCGGGCGTTTCGGACTCAACTGCGCGATGCGTTTGTGGGGTTTAGTAGCCCAACCCTGACTCTAGATGTTTTGCTCTCGTGGGGCAGCAGCCGATTTACCTATATACTTGTGGATATTCCCTCTGCCAGGCATTCCAACTACAATTTTTCTGCTCTGGCACATGCCGCCTTGCTCATTCTCACCGGATATACAACCGCCCCATTGCGCCTGGCCTCCTGGCTTGGTTTGGTGATGAGTATGTTTGGCGTGGCTATCTTTGTGTACGTGCTGGGCATCTACTTTATAGCAGGCAGCCTGCCAGGTTTCCCGTTTTTGGCCTCGGTCATTTCAATTTTTAGCGGGGCGCAGATGCTTGTGCTTGGCATTTTTGGCGAATATCTGGCACGCATGTTCGACCGCATCATGGACCGACCGCCGTATGTCATTGCCCAGCAAGTGGGGGCCGAGCAGTGAATGTCGTCATCCTCCAACCGTCTTACATTCCCTGGCGCGGCGTTTTCGATCAAATCTATCGGGCAGACCTGTTCATTTTCTACGATGACGTGCAGTATGACAAGCACGGCTGGCGCAACCGCAATCAGATCAAAACGGCCCAGGGCAAGCAGTGGTTGACCATCCCGGTGCACAGCGCCGGGGTGACGCAGGGCCGCCCCATCTGCGAGATCGAAATTGACTGGTCCAAGCCCTGGGCGAAGAGTCACTGGAAGGCATTGACCTTTGCCTATAGCCGGGCGCCATACTTTCGCCGCTACGCCGAATTCCTTGAGCCGTTCTATCAGCGCCGCGACCGTTTTCTGGCCGATTTCACGATTGATTTGACCGTTGCTCTGGCGCGCCAGTTGGGAATTACCCACACCCGCTTCCTGCGTTCGAGCGAACTGAGCGGCATCTGCGGCGAAAAAACTGATCGGCTGATCCAGATTCTGCAGCGGGTTGGGGCCACCCATTATTTGAGCGGCCCATCAGCCAGAGAGTACATCGAACCGGAGAAATTCGCCGCCGCCGGTATCCCCTTCGACTACATCGAGTATGACTACCCGGAGTATCCTCAGTTGTATCCGCCTTATGATCCGCATGTCAGTATCCTTGACCTGCTCTTCATGACCGGCCCGGATGCGCTGAACTACATCATTAGAAAAGAGAGCAATCATGAGCCTCGATGAAACCCTGCGTAAACTGAACGATTATTTTGCCAGCAAACTGGATCAATTCGGAGCGACCCCCAAGGGGGTGGACTACAACGGCCCGGAAGCGCAGGCGGTGCGCTTCGAGCAACTGGTCAAGGTCATCGATCCATCCCGCCCGTTTACGGTTCTGGATTATGGCTGCGGCTATGGAGCGATGTTCGACTTCCTGCACGCCAAAGGCTGGCAATTCGAGTACTGGGGCGTGGACATCATCGAGAAGATGGTCCTGGCCGGGCGCGAGGCGCACAAGGATTTTCCCAACGCGCACTTCACCGTGGACGAAAACGAGGTGCCGGGCGCCGACTATCTGCTGGCCGGGGCGATCTTCAACATCAAAATGGACGCCTCCTACGAAGATTGGCGCGACTTCACCCTCCGCACCCTGCAAACCATGAACCGCCTGTGCGCCAAAGGCTTTTCCTTCAACATGCTGACCAAATACTCCGACCCGGAGCGCATGGCCCAGCGCCCCGATCTGTATTACGGCGATCCGCTCTTCTACTTTGACTACTGCAAACGCAACTTTGCCCGCAATGTGGCCCTCCTCCACGATTACGGGCTGTACGATTTCACCATCCTGGTCCGCAAGGAAATCTGAACTCGATTTATGAACCTCGTCTTTGAGCGGCGCGCCTCGGCCATTCTCTACCACCTGCTGGTTTCGCGCCGCGACCACCGCCCCTTCCTGCTGCCGGCCAACATCTGTCCCATCGTCCCGCTCACTTTCTTGAAGGCTGGCGTGCCCTTCGAGTTTGTGGACATCTCGCCGGCCACCCTGCACATGGATCTCGAGGCGGCTGCCGACCGTCTGCGGCGCGGCGCGGCGGGCGGAGTGCTCTATGCCCACACCTACGGCGAACCATCCACGCCGTTCGATTTTTTCGCCGCCGTCCGGGCCGATGACCCCTCCCGGCTGGTGATTGACGACCGCTGCCTGTGCGAACCAGACCTGGAGCCGGATGCCCACAACCCGGCTGATGTGCTCCTCTACAGCAGCGGTTACGCCAAGATCGTTGACCTGGGCTTCGGCGGCTATGCCTTCCTGCGCGACGGCGTGCCTTATGCCCCGCAGCGATTGCCTTTCCGCCGCACCGACCTGGAAGCGCTGGAGCAGGCCTATAAGGCGAGCGTCTCCGCCCGCCGGCCGTTTGTCTATGTGGACAGCCACTGGCTGGAGAGCGGCGGCGATCTGCCCGCCTGGGACGACTACCGCCGCCGCCTGGCGGATGGCCTGGCACAGACGCAGCAGCACCGCCGCCAGATCAACGCCATCTATGCCACCCGTCTGCCAGCCGAAGCGCAACTGCCGCCCGCTTATCAAAACTGGCGTTTCAACCTGCGCCTGCCGCGGCGGGATCAGGCGCTGCAGGCTGTTTTCAAGGCCGGCCTGTTCGCCTCGGCGCATTACGCCTCGCTGGCCGGCATTTTTACTCCTGGTCATTGCCCTCAGGCAGAAACATTGGCCGGCGAAGTCATCAACCTGTTCAATGACCATCGCTTTGGCGTAGCAATGGCTGATCAAATCTGCGATATTATTCTGGAAAACCTATGAGCGACAATTCACCCAAACTACGTGTTGATTTTAACTGCCCGGTTCCCGTTGGCAAAGAATTGGAATACGTGACCGAGGCCATTCTCAATGGTCATATTTCGGGCGATGGACCATTTACCAGGAAATGTCATGCTTTGTTAGAAGAGACCTTAGGGGTTTGCAAAGCCTTGTTGACTACCTCGTGCACGCATGCTTTGGAAATGGCGGCCATTTTGCTGGATATCCACCCCGGCGACGAAGTGATTTTGCCAGATTTTACTTTTGTTTCGACCGTCAATGCTTTTGTCTTGCGTGGTGCTCGTCCGGTTTTTGTGGATATTCGGCCTGATACCCTTAATTTGGATGAGGCTCAAATCGAGTCGGCGATCACCTCACGCACAAAGGTTATCGTCCCGGTGCATTATGCGGGCGTAGGTTGTGAGATGGACGCCATCCTTGATATTGCCCGGCGGCACAATCTGGCGGTTGTGGAGGACAATGCCCATGGCTTGTTTGCCAGGCATAAGGGCAGGTATCTGGGGACGTTTGGAGCGCTGGCAACCCAATCTTTTCATGAAACCAAGAACTTTACCAGTGGTGAGGGCGGAGCGTTGCTTATTAATGACCCAAAGTATGTTGAACGCGCTGAGATTATCCGCGAGAAGGGGACAAATCGTTCTCGTTTTTTCCGCGGTCAGGTGGACAAGTACACGTGGGTAGATGTTGGCTCGTCTTACCTGCCATCGGATATCCTGGCGGCGTTTCTTTATGGTCAGTTGGAACAGCGTGAGCGTATCCAGTCCCACCGTCAACGTTTGTGGAACACCTATTTTACAGCGCTAAAAGATTGGGGGGAAGAACATGGTGTGCAATTACCGCATGTGCCTCCTTACGATGAGCAGGCATATCACATGTTCTACCTGCTCATGCCAGATTTGGAAACTCGCCAGCGTTTCATCTCAACCTTGCGTCAGCGCGGCATCTATTGTGTTTTTCACTACCTGCCACTGCACCTTTCAGATATGGGGCGTCAATTTGGCGGACGTACAGGGGATTGCCCTGTAACGGAAGATGTCAGCGATCGATTGGTACGTCTGCCTTTTCATAATGCCCTCTCTACTGGTGAACAAGAGCAGGTAATCGAAGCCATTTTGGAGTTCCAGTTTTGATGCGTAATGTGCTGGTTACCGGCGGCGCCGGCTTCATCGGTTCGAACTTCGTCCGCTATCTGCTGGCGGCCGCGCCCGACGTGCAGGTGGTCACGCTCGATGCGCTCACCTACGCCGGCAGCCTCGAAAACCTGCGCGGCCTGCCCGATGAAAGCCGCCACACCTTTGTCCACGGCGACATCTGCGACGGCGGCCTGGTCGAACGTCTCCTGCGCGAGCAGGAGATTGACACCCTCGTCCACTTTGCTGCTGAAAGCCATGTGGACCGCTCCATCCTCGGCCCGGCGCCCTTCATCCAAACCAATGTGGTCGGCACGTTCACCCTGCTGGAAGCAGCGCGGGCGGCCTGGAAAGGGAATTTCGACGGCAAGCGCTTTCATCACGTCTCCACCGACGAGGTCTTCGGCTCGCTGGGACCGGAAGACCCACCCTTCTGCGAGACGACCCCCTACGAGCCGCGTTCGCCCTATTCGGCCTCCAAAGCCGCCAGCGACCATCTGGCGCGCGCCTACTTCCACACCTACGGCCTGCCGGTCACCATCACCAACTGCTCGAACAACTACGGCCCCTATCAGTTCCCCGAAAAACTCATCCCGCTGATGATTCTCAACGCCCTGGAGGGCAAACCGCTGCCCATCTATGGGGATGGCCGGCAGATACGCGACTGGCTCTACGTGGAAGACCACTGCGAGGCCATCTATCGCGTGCTGGAAAGTGGCCGCGCCGGCGAGACCTACAACATCGGCGGCGGCAATCAACCCTGCAACCTGGACATCGTCCGTCAGATTTGCGCCCTGCTGGATGAATTCCAGCCCGCCGGCGCGCCGCATGACCGGCTCATCACGCATGTCCCCGACCGTCCCGGTCACGACCGGCGCTACGCCATGGACATCCGCAAAATCCAACACGAACTGGGCTGGTGGCCGCGGCATGACCTGGCCTCGGGTCTGCGCGCCACCGTGCGCTGGTACCTCGACCATCCCGACTGGGTGCAGGCCATCCGTCAGCAGAACGATTATCAGGCGTGGTTACACAAAAATTATCAGAAACGGGAGGATATCGGAAAATGAAAGGCATCATCCTGGCAGGAGGGCGCGGCACGCGCCTTTACCCGATTACCTTAGGCGTGAGTAAACAGTTACTGCCGGTTTACGACAAGCCGATGATTTATTACCCGCTCACCTTGCTCATGCTGGCCGGCATTCGCGAGATTCTGGTCATCAGTTCGCCTGAGGACCTGCCGCAGTTCCGCCGCTTGCTGGGGGATGGCTCACAATGGGGAGTTAGATTCTCTTATGCTGTCCAACCGGAACCGCGTGGACTGGCAGACGCTTTTCTCATTGGGCGTGAGTTTATTGCCGGGGAAAGCGTCAGTCTGGTGTTGGGTGACAATATTTTTTACGGTACTGGCTTGTGGGATATGCTTCGCCAGGCCGCCGCTTTGACCGAAGGCGCGCTCATTTTTGCCTATCCGGTCAGCAACCCGCGCGAATATGGTGTGGTTGAGTTTGATGCAAATGGCAAGGCCGTCAGCCTGGAAGAAAAACCAGCCCACCCCAAATCTCGTTTTGCGGTGCCAGGCCTTTATTTTTATGACCCCCGCGTCGTGCAGTTTGCCTCTGAATTGAAGCCCTCCCCGCGCGGCGAACTGGAGATCACTGACCTCAATCGCTGCTATCTCGACCTGGGTCAGTTACGCGTCATTCAATTGGGTCGTGGAGTGGCCTGGCTGGATGCCGGCACCCACGCTACGCTCTTGCAGGCCGCCAATTTTATCCAGACAGTGGAAGAGCGCCAGGGATTGATGATTGGCTGTCCCGAAGAGGTGGCTTACCGCATGGCCTTTATTGATGCCGACCAACTGCGTAAACAGGCTCTTTTGCTCCAACAGAACGGTTACGGCGAATATCTTTTGCGCCTTTTGGATGAAGATTTGTAACCCGCTCTGTTGCCAAGAGTTGGCGTGGTAAAATGCTTATCTGTGTCTATTGAGTCCCCGCCGATGAAGAAAATGCGCATTGCAATTGTGGTCCCGTTCTATAACGAAGCCGGGATTGTGGAGCAATTCCACCGCCGCTTGCTGGCGGTTGTAGCCGGTTTGCCACATACCTTTATTTTCTATTATGTGGATGATGGCTCAACCGACGCTACGGCCAAAGTGCTGGCCAATCTGGCGCGGGAGGATGTGCGGGTTCGCATCCTGTCGCTGAGCCGAAATTTTGGCCATCAAGCCGCGTTAACTGCCGGGCTGGATCATGCAGAAGGCGACATTGTAATTACCATGGACGGCGATGGTCAACATCCGCCTGAGATGATCCCCGAAATGTTAGCCCTCGTGCTACAAGGGTATGATATTGTTCAGGCTGTGCGTGTAGATGACCATCAATCTTTTTCGTTCAAAAAAGTTACATCGCTAGCCTTCTATCGTCTGATTAATTTCATTAGCGGTACACATATTGAACCGGGCGGCTCCGATTTCCGCGCCATGAGCCGTCAGGCTGTGGACGCGCTCAAAGCCATGCCGGAGTATCATCGCTTTTTGCGCGGCATGATCCCATGGATGGGTTATCGTTCCGTTATCTTACCCTATCGTCCACTGGAACGTTTAGGTGGAAAGTCCAAATATTCCTTTAGCAAGATGCTCAAACTGGCTTTGGATGCCATTTTCTCTTTCTCACTGATTCCATTGTACATCGGTGTCAGCCTGGGCGGGGTGATGCTCTGTCTGGCTTTGCTGGAAATGATTTACGTCCTGAGTTTCTGGCTTACGGGCCGGCAAGCCTCCCTGGCCCCCGGCTGGAGTTCGCTTATGTTTGTCATTCTGATTGTCGGCGGCATGTTGATGGTTTTGCTGGGTTTCATTGGCATTTATGTCGGCTATATCTTTCAGGAAGTCAAACGCCGGCCCGTGTACCTGCTTAAAAAAACCGCTCTCTCGAAAAACTCATCGTATGAATGAATCTCCCTATTACATTACCCTTCTTCGACATGGCGAATCGGTGGGCAATGCCGAAAAGCGGTTCCAGGGCCATGCCGATTTCCCGCTGACCGAGACCGGCCGTGCTCAGGCCCAGGCATTGGCTAAACGCTGGCAGGTCGAGGACATCGGTTTTGATTGCTGTATTTCCAGCCCGCTTTTGCGTGCTTATCAGACAGCCGAGATTATCTGTCAAACACTAGGTTCTCCACTGGAAACGTCAGACAATTGGAAGGAAATTGACAACGGTTTATTGGCTGGCGCGAGGGATGAGGAAGCCGGGCAGATTGCACCGCGCCCCAGTTTTATCACCCCCTATACTCGGTGGGGGGTGACTGGCGAAAGCCGCTGGGAAGTCTATTTACGCGCCGGGCGGGCAATCCAGAATATCCTTGACCGTCCTGCTGGGCGCTACCTGGTTGTGGCGCATGGCGGCATTCTCAATATGGCATTGTATGCTATTCTCGGTATTCCTCCGCAGGCAGATAGCACCGGCCCGCGTTTTATGTTCCTTAATACCACTTTTGCCAGTCTGATCTACGAGCCAGAGCACCATAACTGGCGGCTGTTGCACTTTGATGACCGTGCTCACTGGAAGGACAAGTAAGATGGAACGCCTGAATATTTTGAGTTTTGGGGCGGGAGCGATTGGGACCTACATTGGCGGCTCGCTGGCGCTGGCCAATCACCAGGTTGTCTTTGTTGAGCGGCCGGAAGTGGTGGATGAACTACGTCAACGCGGCCTGCGATTGGACCTTAGCCTTGACCGGCGCCGCCGCTCAAAGGAACGGTTCATCCTTGAACCTTCGGCTTTTGTTGCTGTACCTGGGCTGGAACAAGCCTTTGAGTATGGTCCTTTTGACGTGGCATTATTTGCCCTTAAGTCTTACGATACTGTGGCTGCACTGGAAAACATCCTGCCGTTTGCCGCGAAAATGCCTCCGGTTTTGTGTCTCCAGAACGGGGTCGAGAATGAGACGGCCATTGAGGCGGTGTTGGGTGCAGGTAAGGTCATCCCCGGTACAGTCACATCCTCCATTGGCCGCCGTTCTGCCGGTGATATCGTTCTGGAGAAATTACGCGGCATAGGCGTCGCGGCTGGCCATCCGCTGACGGAACGGCTGGTCGCAGCGCTGAATGAAGCCTATCTCAACGCGCGCCTCTTCCCGCGCGCGGCTGACATGAAGTGGTCAAAGATGCTCACCAATTTACTCGGCAATGCTACTTCGGCCATTCTTGACCTGCCTCCCATCCGCGTTTTTTCGCATCCTGGTCTATATCGCCTGGAGATGATGCAATTACGCGAGGCCCTGGCGGTCATGTCGGCTCAAGGCATTGACGTAGTAGATTTGCCCGGGACGCCTGTGCGCATGCTGGCGCACCTGACTGACTGGCCAGGAATATTGCGCCCGCTTGCGGCGGCCATCATCGGCGGCGGACGCGGCCGCAAGATGCCTTCTTTTCATATTGACCTGCATGCTGGACGCGGCAAATCAGAGGTAGATTGGTTAAATGGCGCAGTGGTGCGGACTGGCGAGAAGGCAGGAGTTAAAACGCCTGTGAACCGCATGCTCAATGAAACCTTGCTGGCGCTGACGCAAGCAAAGGTGCCTCTGGAAGCCTATCGCGGCAAGCCGCAGGCTTTGCTTGATACCCTCTCAGACTATTTATCTGCTTGAATGGATTAAAACGCAAACGCCCGGCGATAATGATAAAATAACGGCAGTTCAGGATAAGCAGAACAAACGTCCCGAAGGTTGGGTTTTGCCCCAAAATTCCGTTTTCTAAACCCTTCGGGACGTTTCCAATGGCCTCTCCCGAACTCGGGTTAAAATACACCTACTGGTGAAGCCAATGATGACTTCCGACTCTTTTGGTCTTGTTTCTCCGCGCCCAACTGTAGAAATTCACCTGCCAGACGGGAGGGTGATTACTGGTCCGCGTGGCAGCCAGGTGGGTGCTTTCCTCCAGGTTGTTGCGGGCAGTTTTCCGGCGCCGATTGTGGCTGCGATTGTCAATGGCGATTTGCATGAACTGACATTTCCTATCGTTATGGATGCGCGTGTCCAGCCAGTGTTAATGTCTGATTCAGACGGCGCATTGATTTATCGTCGTTCATTGACTTTTCTGTTAGAAATGGCTTTTGCAGATTTATTCCCAAAAGCCAAGTTGACCATTGATCATTCGGTTTCTTCTGGCGGCTACTACTGTCAAGTTTCTGGCCGGCAGCCGCTCTCTGAGGCTGAAATTGCTTCCTTACAAGCCCATATGCAACGACTGGTTGAGGCCAACCTGCCATTTGAACGTCAGGAAATCCCCTTGCAGGAAGCCATTGAATATTTTCGCGCGCGCGGCTATGACGACAAAGTTCACCTGCTGATGCACCGCCGCAAGGATTATCTGACGCTCTACCGACTGGGCGAACGCATGGACTATCACCATGGTTACATGGTGCCTTCTACCGGCTATCTGCGCTGGTTTGAACTCCATCCGACCAACGGCGGCTTTACCTTGCGTTTTCCACGCCGGCGTAATCCCACCGAGTTAGAACCGCTTGACCAATACCCCAAACTGTTGACGATGTTCCGCCAGTATGGCGATTTGCTCAAACGCTTGGGGATTGATACGGTTGGCGCGTTGAACGATGCGATTCTGGCTGGACGCGGCCAGGAAATTGTTCTGGTTTCTGAAGCCCTGCACGAACAACAAATCGCTTCTATTGCCCGCCAGATTGCAGAGCGAGAAAATGTGCGCCTTGTGCTGATTGCCGGCCCATCATCCTCTGGCAAAACGACCTTCTCTCGTCGGCTGGCCGTTCAATTGCTGGCATTGGGCATTTCCCCTTTCCCGCTTGAATTGGATAATTATTTTGTTGATCGCGAGGCCACGCCGCGCGACGAAGACGGTAACCTGAACTTTGAGGCTCTTGAAGCCATTGACTTGCATCTCTTGGCCGATCACCTTCAACGTCTTGTTGCCGGAGAAGAAGTTCAGTTGCCGCGTTATAACTTCAAGTCTGGAAAGAGGGAGGCGGGGGAAAGTGTAAAACTCAAACGTGGCCAAATGCTTATCCTGGAAGGCATTCATGGCCTGAACCCCGGCTTGATCCCGGTTGCACTCTCTTCTCAATCTTTCCGCATCTATGTTTCTGCTCTGACACAGTTAAACCTGGACCGCCACAACCGCGTTTCTACCACCGATACCCGCCTGGTGCGTCGTATTGTGCGTGATGCCCACGAACGCGGTTATACAGCCCTGCAAACGATTAGCCGCTGGGAATCGGTGCGCCGTGGCGAAAAAAATTACATTTTCCCGTATCAGGAAAATGCCGATGTGATGTTCAACTCAGCGCTGGTATATGAATTGGCTGCTCTTAAGCCGCTTGTGGAACCGCTCTTGCGCCAGGTGCCGCATGGCACTCCTGAGTACATTGAGGCCAAACGCTTGCTGGCTTTCCTGGAATGGTTTTTGCCAATGGACTCCGAACTTGTTCCAGAGAATTCTATTGTGCGCGAATTTTTGGGCGGATCGGTGCTGAAGGAATTCAAGATTTGGCAAGGGCGTTTCCCATGGGCCTTGAAAAAGCAATGAGATGCTTCTGGTGTCTGCTCTTCGTCTTTCTTCTCTCTGCCTGTGGTCAGACTGCAGCGACTCCGACCCCTACCACGTTGGCAATTGTCATTCCGGCGGCTACCGCGGATGTTGGCTTTCCTCCTCCCCCTTTTCCTGTTGCGGCTCCTCCTCCCCCGCCAGCCTCTCCGCCTGTAGCAGGTTACGTGCTCCGTGATGAACGCCTGGTAGATGGCTACGCCCTGCGTTTGTGGGGAAATCCGGCAGATTCTATCGGCTACGATAATGTGCTTCTGATTGAACAGACCGGCGCAGAATCTTTGCGGATTGAGATGGCTTCTGCCATTCACCCGCAAACTGGTTCCGACCTGAACAATGATGGCTTTCCCGAAGCCATCATTGAGACCTATTCAGGCGGCGCTCACTGTTGTTTCGGCACCTTTGTTTACAGTTTACGGGATGAACCCCTGCTTATCTTGCAGAAACCAGAGTCCAATGCCGGAGGTCAGTTTCAAGATCTGAATGGCGATGACCTCTACGAATTTATCACCTATGACGATTTGTTTGCTTACCGTTATTGTGCTTATGCCGTTTCCCCTTCTGTAAAAGTGATTCTGGCATACGATTCTTCTGCCCAATTGTACCTGCCTGCCTCTCCCCGTTTCCCGGAACAGTATGCACAGGAAATTGCTCAACATGCGGCTTTAGCACAAGGTGACCTTTCCAACTTTGTTGGGGATGATGGAACGCCCAAATGCGGCGTTTTGCCGCTCGTGCTGGATTACCTTTACATGGGTCAACCCGAAAAGGCTCATCAGGAACTTTTGCGTTTGTATCCCTATCCAGATGTTGAATTGTTCTGGAACGAGATCCTGACCAGCGTGCAACAAAGTCCTCTCTATACACCCCGCTAAACCAAATGACCTTTTTTGAAATTCTGCTGATTGCAATTGGTATGGCCATGGACGCGTTTGCTGTTTGCCTGGGAGCAGGAACACAGCAGGTTACAACCGGCCCAAGACCTACGTTTCGGCTCGCGTTTCATTTTGGCTTGTTTCAGTTCCTGATGCCGCTGCTGGGCTGGCTGGCTGGAACAACGGTTGTCGGCTATATTGCTGATTTTGATCACTGGGTGGCTTTTGGACTGCTTGTCTTTGTGGGGGTGCGGATGCTTCGTTCCAGTTTTGGCGCTGAAGAGGAGATTCAAAAGACCGATCCGTCGCGCGGCCTGACCATGGTCATGCTCTCGATTGCTGTCAGCATTGACGCATTGGCCATTGGCTTGACCTTAGCCTTTCTCAAGATCTCGGTCTGGTATCCGGCCGTGGTGATAGGGGTTGTCACCGGCTTGATTTCCTGGCTGGGGATACGCATTGGTGGCCGTTTGGGGAGTCTCTTTGGTAAGCGCATGGAAGCCCTGGGAGGACTTATCCTTATTTTTATTGGCATTCGCATCGTCATTTTGCATCTTGCTTAGGATGGTAAAGGACACCAGGTGTACGAAGGGGGGAATCAAGCCCTTTATTTTGTTTGTTTTTGGCTTGATTGAGTCAGGGGGCTAGCGGTTTCATGCCTTCAAGGCCGTAATACGCGGCTGCACATGAATAAATCCACTCGCTGCGGTCGGAATCTTTGGAGCGCATCAGATCGCGCGTGTCAATTGCGGCGGTATCAATCATTTTTACTTCCAGGAAGCGAACACCCCGCGCCTGCTCCGCGCGAATGTAAGCATCGCGCTCGTCCCATAACTCGGCGCGCTGAATATATCCAGGAAGTTGTGCATAGACCGAGTTAAAGGTGTAAATGGTGTAGAGGCTGATTGCCAGCAAGGATATTAATGCCAGCACGTGGAGCCAGCGACCCGTCCATTTACGTGCAATCCGTTCTCCCACTTCCCATGCCAAAAAAGCCAGCCCTGCCAGCATCACAAAGCGCCCCAGCGACTGGCCGCGCGGGTCTGGCGGGGCATTGTAGAAATAAATAGTGGGCGCCTGAATGGCAGTAAGCAACAGGAATGTGATATCTGTAATAACAGCCAGCCGCTGAAAATGGCCGCCTTTTTTGAGCGGCTTTGTTTGGGCTTGAGAACTGTAAACTGCCAACGCCGCAAAAGCAATTACAAGGTTCAAGTGCGGCAGTGGCAGAGTCTTAAGGGAATCTATGCCGAAGCCGATTGCCGCGCGAATGGATAGCCAGGGTACCAGCCAGACAGGGGATGGTTCAATTTTTAAATTGGCAACACGGGCGTTGGCCGGGGAGAGAATCAATGCCAACATAGCCAACCCCAGCGAGAGCAATGCCCCGCTTGCAGCCGGCAGAGAGCGCATCGCCCATTCCCGTTTATGCTGCCTGCCTGCCAGCCAGGCAGAGACGGTCAACAACGCAGTGGCACTGAACAACAATACACAACCGATTTCTGAAAACCCACCTGCCAGGAAAGCCAGGAAAATCAAAATGTAGTTGATTACTTTGCCTGGTTTCTTCTGTAGCATCTGGTGGGTGATAAGTGCAAAGACGTACAACCCTGAGACGAGGGCTGCGCTGTAGGGCATGGCACCAGCGCGCCAGTACAGAATCTGGAAGCGCTGAGGGGAAAGATACAGGACGAAATACAGTAACCAGGCAGAGGCTAGCAGGAGGACGTCAGCCGGCAAAGGTGTATCCAGGCGGGAAAGGTTATACAAATTCCAGTACAACCCGCCCAGCCAGAGCAGGATCAGCAAGGGAGTCATCAGTTGGGTGCCAGGCAGGCCAAGCAGATAAAGTAAGCCAGAAAAGATGGTCAGGGAATAGCGGTTGGACGAATAGCCGCCAGGAAAGTCCACATAACCTCTTAACGCGCCAAGTGCGCCCATTTGCTTGAAATCTCGGTTGTAGCACCAGTCATCTGACCAGTAGCGGTTATACAAGCCAAAATAGGCGAACAGAGTCAGGCCAGCCAGGACAATGAGACAGGCCAAAATGAGGACGGCTTTTCTTGCTTTGGGTAGTGGATTCATCTCCAGGCTAAAAGAATCAACAAAGCCGCCGACAGGCCGCAAGCCAGATTGACCAGGTCGTTGTTAAGCCATCTCCAGCCGCGGACCTGTACCGTTTTTGTGCCGCAGGTGTGCAAGGGGTGACGCTCGGTCTCTTTGTTGCATTTTGGACAGCGGTAAATCGCCTGTACTGTGGCGCCCAGAAAGGAATCAAATAACGCTCCCAACAGACCGGTAAGACAGATGAGCCCAAAGGCAATTCGAGAATCAGATAGAGCAACAGGTGAAATGATAACGGCCATCAGGGCAATGAAGGCGGACCCGCCCAGGGCTGCCAAAGTGCCAAAGAGCGAGATTGCGCCTGAAGTGCCTTTTTCAACCACTTTGCCGTTTGTCACCAGGCGCGGCAGAGAAGGGCTCAACACGCCGAGTTCCGTTGCCCACGTATCGGCGTTGACGGCTGCCAGGGAAGCCGCAAACCCGGCCCAGGTCCAGGAAGAGGCGGGGAAGGCGGCGTTCAGCAGAGCAAAAAACGAAGCCACTCCCCCGTTGGCCAATACCTGTCCCAGGTCGCGCTGTCCGCCTTTCTCGAATTTTTCGTTCAGGCTGGTTTTCTGCTTTCCAAATAAGCGTGTCAGCAGACTGGACGAGATGAAAAAAGCCATCAGGACAACAGCCCATTGCCAACCTCCCAGACCGAAAATGATGGTGCCGGTTGCCAGTGCTCCCCATGCTCCAGAACGACTGAGGCTGCGAGAGCGGTAAGCAGCCAGGGCAATCAACACTGCGAGCAGGAAGCCAAGAAGAAGTTTTTGCATGTCCTTATCCTGTGGATGTGTTCATCCATACGGCAAAAATGAAAGTTAGACTGCTAAACACACCGGAGGCCCAAACGATAAAGGCAAGGATGCGTTGTTCCGGGCGGCGATAGTAGAATAAACCTGCCAGCCAACCAAGGAGAAAGAGAGCCAGGCTGAAAACCGGCAGGAGGATGATTTGTGTGGGCAGGACGGGCGGGAGAGGGGTGCCATCGGATGCAAAGCCCAAATGCACCTGTTGCAGGGAAGGAATCAGCAGGCTGACCCAAGCCAGCAGCCCTAAATTGAGCAGAAAGCCGCTCAACCACAGAACGCGCACGAGCGGATTTTCCCAGGCGCGGGTCAGGATAAAGGCGGGGTAGAGCGAACGGCTTTTGCTGAGTTCAAGACTGCCGAGTTCTATGGCTCGTTGAAAATCGCGCACGAATCGATCTGGGTGCGCTGGCGAGATGGCAAAGACGCGTCGTGCCGTAGCCACCAGCAACAGGCCGCGTTTTTCAGAGGCCAAAAATTCCACCGGCCCCAGGTCGGGGTGGCGGCATGTACCCAGGATGGCGCCGGGCAGGCTGAACGGCGGCAGTGCCAGGGGGGTGGTCAAATCACTGACCGGGCGTATCCATTCAATCTCGTTCATGGGCAATTGTTCCAGGCGCAAGCCCCAGGAAAGCGTCAGTGTATTCCGGTCCAACCGATAGTAAGCGCGTTGTAATGCGTATAGACGATATACCAGGGAAGGCAAGGGGGCAAATGTACTTAACCCTGCCAGCAAGAGCAGGGTAAACACCAGCCCTACCTCTTGGCGCATGGCGCTTATAAAAGAGAAGATGCTGGCTGCCAATAAGAGCGCGATTAGCCCTGCGTGAACCACAATGCCGCGCTGACGCGGCGGGGAAAAATCTTGCGCGCTCATACTACCTCGGTTAGCACCTGACGCAGGTTTTGGCAGACGATTTCGACTTGCTCCTCCGTCATGATACCGGAGAAAGGCACAGCCAGGCCGCGTTGTCCCAGATCCTCGGTCACCGGAAAATCACCCGCCTGCCACCCAAAGCGTTCCACCATGTAGGGTTGCAGGTGGATTGGCAGGAAGTATGGGCGGACTGGAATACCGCGTTGTTCCAGGCGGCGGGCCACCTGACCGCGATCTATCTTTGCCTCCAGACGGATGACATAGACGAACCACGACATGCGTGTAGTGGATGGGGCAACGTAGGGAATCTCCACCCCCGGAATTTCTACCAGGCGGTTCGCGTACCAACCCGCGACCTGCTCCCGTTTCCTGATCAGTTCCTCCAGCCTGCGCATTTGCGCCAGGCCCAGGGCAGCCGACATTTCGTCCAGGCGATAGTTATAACCCAAGTAAGTATGCTGGAGCCACGTATCGCCAGGGGCGCGCCCCTGATTACGCAGGGCGCGCATCAGAGCCGCGGCATCATCGTCATTGGTCACGATCAGGCCGCCCTCTCCGGTGGTCATTTGTTTGTTGGGGTAAAAAGCAAAGACACCGTAATCGCCAAATGTCCCGGCCAAACGTCCCTTATACGTTGCGCCGAGAGCCTCGCAGGAATCTTCAATGAACGTTAAGCCGTATTCATCGGCAATCTGGCGCAGGCTATCCATCTCTGCCGGCTGTCCAAATACATCTACCGGCAAGATGGCCTTCAGAGTGGCACGTTTCAGGTCGACCGGTGAACGTCTGGGCAGATATTTGGAGATATCTTTCGCGGCCTCGGCCACTTGCGCCGGGTCAATGTTCCCGGTTTGGGGGTCAATATCCACAAAGACGGGCACAACGTTTTCGAACAACAAAGCATTGGTTGAAGCAACGAAAGAAAAGGGCGTCGTGATGACCAGGTCTCCAGTGCCAAGACCGGCAGCGCGCACGCACAGGTGCAGCCCGGCAGTTCCGGAGTTGACGGCAATGGCATGTTTGACCCCGGTGTATTCGCAAAAGGCCTGCTCAAAATCTCGAACATAATGCCCCATACTCAAGATGGGCGTGTTGAGGACGTTTATCACTTCCTGACGATCGGCATCTGTCAGGTCGGGAGAAGACATAGGAATTTGCGTTGAATTTTTCATCGTTTTCGTTGGGGTTCAAGAATGTGCTTCTTTACCAGTTTTTGGAATGCCATCCACTGATTGTGGCTGGCAAAGAAATCGCTCCGCAAGACCCAGAGGGTACCATCTCTGGTCAGAAGGCCGATAAGATTCGGGCCGTGACCCGCGCGCTGAAATGCTTCCCACGGGATGTGGCGCTGTTTCCCAGGGGCCATTTTTGAGAGCAGGGTGATACCCTGTGCATTGGCCCGCCCGCTCACAGAACGAGTCGGCCGCTCTCGAAACAGGCGGTAGGTTGTCCACCAGGCGGAAAGCCAGGGGGCAGTGGCATACAGGAGCAGGGGGATGAACAAAAATGCCTGATAGTATTCAAGCCGGTTGTTTTTGACCCAGCCGTACCACGCCGCGCCAAAAAGAATTAACGCCAGGCCCAAAGCGGCAATCCGCAATGCCCGATCCCCCCACGAAGTGTGCTGGACAAGGCGTAAGGCTTGCATGAACGTCTTTCGGTCGTATTGCCCGTCAAAGGAAATGTCCATCTGGCTGAAGATAAATCTCCTGTAAAAATGCCCGTTTGGGATTTTGGCTGCTGACGATCACCATTACTTTCTGACCGGCATGAAGCCGGGATGTGCGCTTGTTTTTCAGGATTGTGCTGGTGCTCTCGTATTTTTGACCCTGAAAAATGTATGTGCAGGTTACCCGGCCGCGTTCACGCCGAAAATCGGCCTGTGTAATCGTTCCTTCTATCTGTTTACCATCTTGGAAGACACTGGCAATGAAAAGCCAGCGCCAAAGCAGAATCAGGCCGCAGATGAGAGTCAGGCCAAAGGCAGCATAGGCCAGCCAAGGGTCCCGCGCCTGACCCGCCGGGCCCGGGAGAAGGAGATACATTACCCACGCGACCAATGGGATGGTGGTCACAATTGAGGCAAAGTAATCGGTCTGGGCAACGCGCCAGAGCGAGGGATGGGCCGAATTCATTGTGTTGCTTCGTCTAAGAAACGGCGTGCTTGAAGGGGCAATTCATCCAGCGGGCACGACAGGTTTTCCTGCCCCAGGCGCGGTTTCAACTCTACCATGTTGTTTTGCAGAGCGCGTTCGCCTGCTGTAACCCGCAATGGGCAACCAATTAAATCGGCGTCGTTGAACTTGACACCAGCGCGCTCGTTGCGGTCATCAAACAGGACGCTCAAACCAGCGGCTTGCAGGGAAGCGTAGATTTTCTCGGCTTCGCTGAGGGTATCGAGCATTTTGCCGGGGACGTGCATCAGGTAAATGTCAAATGGGGCTCCAGCCGGGGGGAAGGTCAGACCTTTGTCATCGTGATGGGTCTCGGCCAGGGCTGAGAGGATAGCCTCAAAATAATATGTATTGTCTTCCTTGAGCAGGATGGCGCGCATTTGTGTGAGCGGGTTTCCACAATGGAAGCAGGGGGCGCCGGCGTGTGCCAATGCCAGGTCGGCCACTTGATTGGCGGTGTAGTCGCGGCCATAATTGGTGTTGACCAGGTGATAACCGGCTTCATTGGCGCCCGCGGCCAGGTTAGGTGATTGCGGGATGAGGTCGTCCACAACGATGAGGCTCTCGCGCAGGCCGATGGGCGAGGCGTATCCCGGCTCAGCGCCAGCCTGTATGATTTCGGCGGCGCTTGCCAGACGAAATTCTCCTACCAGATTCTTGAGTTTGGCTTCGCTCAGGGTCATGTCGCCGCGCACAACAACAAAGATAAATTTGCCGTCTGAGAGACGGGTGAACATCAGGGCTTTAGCGGTTTTTTCCTGTGGAATGCCCAGGAAATTTGCCAGGGTCTCAATGGTATGGCAGTCAGGGGTGAGCACTTTTTCGGCTGGCAGCAGCGGCTCAGGCGGGAAGGGCGTTTTCTTGAAGACGGCCAGTTCTTGTCGGGCAGCATAGCCGCAAGATGGGCAGTGAATCGCTTCTACCGGCCCGCTCTCGAAAGGGAAGAAAACGTCATTTTTGCCGATAACCTTCAGGCCCAGGTGATTGAAGAAATCTTCCCCGCTGCTTTCGGCCAGGGTATGCAGACGTGCAAGGCAGTGCTGGCCCAGCGGAGTGAGTGCACCTGCGTGGCTGAGATAACCGGCGCGAACCAGCAGGGCGTGCCCTTCACTGCGCGCATTGGCAGGCGACTCGCGCTGAGTTTGGATATGCAGATCGGTGTAACGCATGGGGGAGTCCTCGGTTTAATTGTGTTTTGGGTAAACTTTGCTCAGGCCTTCTTTTTGCGGATAACGGTTGTTTCGGTCTGCATTTCGGGCAGAGTGATTGTCGGTGCGGCACCTTCAGAGGCAGCCGCGGCGGCCTCAGAGGGCGTGGCTTCTGGAGCAGGTCCCAGGTCCAGTTCGACCGTTTCATCCATGCGGATTTGACCCCGCAGGAAGGCGCCCTCTTCGGTTGCAAAGGAGGTGGTGAGCACATTGCCCCAAACGCGCCCGGTGGAACGAATCTCAACCTTTTGGGCGGTGATATTGCCGCGTAAGGCTCCAGCAACGATGACCGTGTTGGCGCGTAGATTCTCGCAGGTAACACGACCGGTCTCGCCAATCACCAGTGTGCCGCGCAGGGCAATTTCCCCTTCAAAAGCGCCTTCGATGCGCACGCCGCCAGAGCCGTTGAGGCTTCCGTGCCAGATCACACCCGGCCCAAGCACGGAGGTAATGCGTTCCACCGCCTGGATGGGCTGCGTGGTATCGGTAGGAGGAGCGTTGCGTTTAAACATGGAGATATTTTACCCCGAAAAAAGAGTGGCGTACTTCCAAAGTACGCCACATCTGAAACGTAAAGCGCGTTGACTCACTCTTTGCGGTTCAGGTCGGGCGCCGCCATGATGTTATAGCCTGAATCCACGTACAGGACTTCACCCGTAATGTGACTGGAAAGATCCGAGCACAAAAAAACGGCCGCATTGCCCACATCTTCGGCGGTGACATTTTCGCGCAGTGGAGCAATCTCTGCAAAATGGCGGTACATGTCCTTGAAGCCGCTCACGCCGGCGGCCGAGAGGGTGCGGATTGGCCCAGCCGAGATGGCATTGACGCGCACCTTTTGTGGACCGAGGTCGTAAGCCAGATAACGCGTGGATGCTTCCAGCGCGGCTTTTGCTACCCCCATGACATTGTAGTTCGGCGCAACCTTTTCGGCGCCGTAATACGAGAGGCAGATCAGCGCTCCACCCGGACGGAGGATGGGTTGGAAGGCGCGGGCCAGGGCAACGAACGAATAAACACTCACATCCATGGCCAGGTGAAAACCGGCGCGGGTGGTATTGTAATAAGCCCCCATTAATTCTTCGCGATTGGCAAAGGCAATCGAGTGCACCAGGATATCTAACTCTCCAAAGTGAGACGCGGCTTTTTGGGCAATGCTTTGGATATCATCATCTTTTGAGACATCACACGGTTCAACAAACACTGCACCGGCCTGCTCGGCCAGCGGCAGGACGCGCTGTTTCAACGCTTCACCGGCGTAACTGATACCTAACGTAGCCCCTTCGCGTTGGAAGGCTTGCGTAATACCCCAGGCAATCGAACGCTCGTTGGCCAGTCCGAAAACCAATGCTTTTTTCCCTTCTAACAGGCCCATGTGTTTTCTCCTTCTAGCGAAATTTGGAATGATCTACAACCTGGAAACGCCAGGGAATGGACTTCCATGGCTCCGGCACTGTATATAACCCCACGCGCGGCCCAACCGTCACGCTTTCATCTGAAACGGGGAGACCCGATTCAATCCACAAGCCGGAAGAGGTTTCCGTTAAATTGACTCCGTTGAGCCCCCCGTCAATTGCCAGCGCCTGCGTCACTTTGGCCGGCCCAAGCGTGTCCCGTCCGTTCCGCCGCTTGTGGATGATTTCCAGTCCCTCTGTAGGGAGGATGGCGCGAATCAATACTGCAGCAGGAAACCCCTCTGCTTCGGTGACGGCATTCAGGCACCAGTGCATGCCGTAGGTGAAGTAAATATAGGCGTATCCCGGCGGCCCGTACATGACCGCGTTGCGTCTCGTCTTACCAGATTTGGCGTGACAGCCCAGGTCGTTCTCGCCGATATAGGCTTCTGTCTCAAGGATGATGCCTGCCAGCCTTATGCCGTCCACCAGCCGCACCAGGCAGGCCCCCAGTAATTCACGGGCAACGGTCAGGGTGGGACGGGCGTAAAAAGCGCGGGGAAGAATCATGCAACGCTTCAGGGCAGGTGGCTGCGGTTGTTCATCCGTTTTTGAACCTGGCATCCCGCTGTAACGTTAACCGCAGGCCATCTTCGAGCGAAATAGACGGTTTGTAATTCAGTCGTTTCTCTGCAAGGGCTGTGCTGGCGCACATGCGCGAGACCCCGCCGCTGGTGTGAGGGTTTTCAATCAAGTTCGACGGACTACCGGTGACTTTTAGTACCAGCCTTGCCAGGTCGCTGACGCTGGTCTCTATCCCAGAGCCAACATTGATTACCAGACCGTTAATATCTGGAGCAGTAGAAGCCGCAATCATGGCCGAGACTACATCATCCACATAGACGTAGTCGCGGGTTTGTTTGCCGTCACCATGTAAGACCAGGCTGCCATTGCGTGTGGCCTGGCGCAGAAAATAAGGGACAACCGGCGGGTGGGCTGGCGGCAGTTGCTGGCCGGGACCATAGGCGTTAAAGATGCGCAGGCAGACAGTCTCGATTCCCCACAACGCGCCGATGGTGCGGACGTAGTATTCGGCGGCCAGTTTTGAAACGGCGTAAGGCGAACGCGGGTTGGGAATCATATCCTCGCGCAGGGGTTGTTCGCTCTGTTCACCGTAAATAGCACCTGATGAAATGAAAACCACACGCCGGATGCCGACATCCCGCATGGCTTCCATCAGGCTGACCGTTCCTCCTACATTAGCAGCATTGTACTCTCTTGGGTAAAGAATAGATTCGGAAACATAGACACGTGCAGCCAGGTGATACACACAGTCCACATCCTGGAGCAGTGTCCACAGTTTGGGGCGGTCATTTACATCGCCGCGTGTGAAAAGGATGCCTGGGTCAAGCAGCGTAGGGTCGCCGGTAGAAAGGTCATCCAGGCCGCGAACCTGGTGCCCCTCGCGGACAAGGCGATTGGCGAGATGAGAGCCAAGAAAACCGGCTGCACCGGTGATGAGAAAATTCATTTCTAGGTCATTTCCTGCGAGGCTAAGATGATGGTGAGTTGGATGTTATTGTGGCGAAAATTATAAACGAAATCCTGCCGGCTTGGCTGTGTTGCCCTGCGCTATCAAACCACCGCCAGAAAATCGATCTGATGGGCAATGTAAGTCAATTCTCCGCGCTCAATTTGGGAGCGCCGCTCAGTCAGCCAATCTTTGAACGTTTGAGGGTTAAGCAGGCGATTCCCGGTGAGCGATTCTTCGATGAAGTGCAAGATACAATGCAGAAAATACGCATCAGTGGGCCGGTACTGTCCATTCTTAGGATAAACAACCCAGTCTGAAGCGCCAGCATCCAAAATGGTGGCATCTGTTTCGACCAGGTACGAAAACAAATGCCGCCCGCTCTGGCTATCTCCGCCGCCTGGCCGTTCATTCATTGTTCTGTGATACAGCCGCATAATGTGTTCGTCCAGCAGCGGATCAAGGATCGGTTCGAAAATGGTTACGCCGTCAAAATTGAGTGTCAGCCAGGCCAGGCGGTGGCTCAATAAGAGCAGGTCTAGCAGGCCTTCGGGCAAGGGCAGCAAATCCAAAAAAGCATGGGCAATGAGCAAATCGGCCCGTTGTGGACGGCTGTTAATGAAATCGAAGATATCTGAGCAGATCAGTCGGACGTACACTTCGCGCTGCTCGTCGTATAGACTCAACTCATTTGGCCGCCTTGATTTGGATTGCAGGCCAACCGATTCGGCCCACTGTGGGAGCCAGACCTGTGCATATTCTATATTTTCAGGCATGGAGTCGACCAAGGTGTACCTTGTGTACGATGGAAGCATTTCCCAACGCAGGAGACGGGCCAGCATGGTTCCAATGCCACCGCCTGCTTCTATTATTGAGAGACTTGGCAGCCGCATCGTTTCGAGGGCCACTTGCAGTGTCATGAGCACATTTTTGTTCAATGCGCGGTCGTCTACTGATTGTTTGGCTAAAAGGTAGTCGGTGAATTTATATTCCATTTTTGCACCAGTTCAAACAGAAATGAGCGGACGGCAGCCGCAGTTTGTTCCCAGGAGGGCTGGCAGCGATAACGTTCAAGTGCGTAACAACCCATCCGCCTCAGAAGTGAACGGTCTAGGGCGAGGCGGGTCAGGTGTTGGGCTAAAGCGGCTGCGTCGTCTGGCGGGATGAGGAAGCCGGTTTGCCCATCCGCGATGATTTCGGGCGCCGCTCCGGCTGTGGTGCCGATGGCGGGCAGGCCAAAGCCCATGGCTTCGAGATAAACAATGCCAAAACCCTCATAGCCAGAGGGGACAACCAGGACATGTGCCTGTCTGAAGCGTTCTGCGAGAGAGGCTGCTTCCAGTGCCCCATGAAAGAACACCGGCATGGGGAGCGCCGCGGCGCGACGGCGCATTTCTTGGGCATAGCGCGCTTCGAAAGTCAGACTGCCGACAACGTCCAATCGAGCCGCAACAGGAAGGTGACGCAAGGCTTCCAGCAGTGTGTGCAACCCTTTGCGCCGGATAACATTGCCTACAAACAAGATTTGCAATTCACCCTGCTGTGCCCGAGATGCAATTTCGGCTTCGTTGATTCCAACACCGAAACGGTCGGTAGGCGGATAGGCCACGACATAAGGTTTGCCGCTCCCAACCAGTTGCTCTACCACGCGGCGCGTGGTATGAGAATTAAAAATAAACCCATCTACGCTTTGCAAATAATGCTTTTCTATCAGCCGGTAAAATCGGTTTATCCAGGCCGGGTGCTGTTCAGAAGACCGCAAGTGATGTACCAAACTTACTACCGGACAAGAACGCGGCCGGTGATTGGCGGTTAAGAGAGAAGGGTGATTGAGTTCGTCCTGAATGATCAGGTCAACATGAGCCGGCAGGCGAAAGGTAAGGTTATCTGCCAGATGGGCCGCATAATTGCGCCATGGGAGGCTGATGATTTCAACCGTGTCACCCTGGCTGCGCAGGAATTCCACCAGTTTGCGGTCGTAAAGATAACCGCCGCTGAGGGTGTTGAGTGAGCCGTATAGGATGAGTGCCAGGTGCATGATGCAATCTCAGCGATTGAGCGTGTAAGAGGCCCAGGCGGTGTCGTTTTCCCACAGGCGGACGGTTAGAGTTGTGATGTTGGCAGCCTCAATCTTCTCGTTGAGTTGCTCTGCCAGCAGGCGGGCAAAGTGCTCAAGAGATGGATTCAAGCCGGCGAACTCTGGAAGTTCGTTGAGCATTTGCTCCCGATAATGAGCAACTGTTTCATCCAGGCTTCTTTCTATCTCTACAATGTCACACAGGTAACCGTGCTGGTCAAGGCTGGCGCCGGATAATTGCAACTCAAGCAGATAGTGGTGCGAGTTGGGGAGGTTTTCGGCTCCCCAGTTGCCGCCAATCAGAAAATGACGGGCGATAAAATCGCGGCGAACAGATAGGGTGTACATGTATACTCCAGATCGATTGGGTTATGGGTTTCCAGCGTAATCAAAGATGATTTGAATGGTTTGGTCGGCCGAGTCGTCTAGAAGGCGGTATGCCTCAGCAGCCTGCTCAATGGGGAAGCGGTGGGTAATCCAACGTTCGGGGTGGATGCGGCTCAAAGCCTCCCAGGCGACGTTAAAGCGACGGGTCTTGTCCCAACGGCCAGAGAGGCAGGGGGCAATGGTACTGACTTGTGATGAAATCAACTTTATCCTTGAACGGTGAAATGCGCCGCCCAAATCAAGGCCTGTGCTTTTTTCGCCGTACCATGAGCCAATGATAATGCGGCCGCTGAAGCCGGTCAGTTTCAGGGCCAGGTTTAATGCCTGTGGAACGCCGCTCAGTTCAAAGGTCAGGTCGGAACCGTTGGGGAGCAGGTCTTTTATATGTGAGACAAAATCCGATGATGCCGGGTCCAGACAGGCGGTCACGCCCAGGGCTTGGGATGCTGTCCGGCGCAAGGGATAGCGATCTGCAGTGACAAGGCTTGCCAGTGGGAATTCGTGCAGCAGAGCGGTTGTCAGCAGGCCAACGATGCCCTGACCCAGGACAAGGGCCTGTTCGCCAAGCAGCGGGGCGGCGTCTTGGACGAGGTTGACGGCCGTTTCTGTGTTTGCAAGAAAACAGGCGGTTTCGGGGGAATAACCGGCGGGGACAGGGAGCAGGTGTTGCATTGGGGCAACAAAATGCGAGGCGTGCGGCTGAAAGGCAAAAACCAGCCGTCCCAGCCAGTCGGGGGAGACATTCTGACCGATCTCAATGACTTTGCCCACACAGGCATAACCATAGGCGATGGGATACGCGAACTCCTTGTTCATACCGGGCAGGCAGATATCTGCCTGCAGGTGTTTGGGGAATTGGCCGCGGTAGAGGAGCATTTCGGTGCCGGGGCTGATGGCCGAGACCAGCGTTTGCACCACCACTTCACCGGCAGCGGCTGACTTTAACGCTTCCTGGCGTACTTCTACCTGGCGAGGTTTGAGAAAATATAGACAACAGCGTTTTTTCATGCGGCAATAACCCTGGGGATTCAAATGCTTATTTTGGTGTGAGCAGCCTTTCCATTTCGGCCAGTACAGCGTTGTGCAACACAGCCGAATCGCTGGAGCCAAGTTCTGTGGCGTTGACAGGTCGGCCAAAGCGAACCAGAGGGGTGACGGGTTTCAGGTCAAAGAGAATCTGGGCCAGCAACTGGAGCGCAGCACCTAATTTTTCGCGTTCTGGGCCGGCTGGTTTGAGACGAGTCAGTGGGTGTTTGACGGCGCTGCTCCACAGGACGCCGCGCACCAGGACCGGGACGATTCTGGTCTCTGGCACCAGACGGACAAAGATGCCTGCCGAATCCGTCCAGGTTTTTAGTGCCTGTTGCGCGCCGGGGTAAACGGCATCGTCCGGTTCGATTCTCCCGGCCGGAAAGGTCAGTAATGCCCCGCCGGCGCGCAGGTGGGCTGTTCCCTGCCGCACGGCGCGCATCCGCGCCGCCGCATTGCCGCTCACATAAAACAGGTGGGCGCTGGTGTTTGGCAAGGCTTGCAAGAAAGGGCGTTCCAGTGCAATCACGCGCAAGTCGGCACGTCCGATAGCGGCAAACAGGCATAATGTGTCGGTCATGCCTGGGTGGTTAGACAGGAAAAGGGTCGGGCCAGAGACGGGGAGATTTTCACTGCCTTCTATTTGCAGGCCGGCCACTGTTTTGCTCAGCATGGTGCGGGCCGCAGCAGGTAAGGTCTCGCGTCCGACCTGGGCATCGAAATCAAGCATCCAGCGGGCAAATTTTTCTGCTGGCTTGCGAAACACAAACCGCAAGGCAGATGCCAGCCGATCAGAGTGTTCCCAGCCGAAAGAAGAGACCAAATCGTCCAGGTTGATGCGAGTCAGTAGGGCAAGCGATTCGCCGGCAGACATAGGAGTATTATAGCCGTTTGTAAGAGAGTGGTAGCAAAATCACCTATCCTGGCCCGGCATGCAGACCGGCCTCATGCTGGCAGGCACACGATTGGTGTAATCTTTTGCTCTGCAAGAGAGACATCCCCTTTACTGATTGATTTCCCAAATTTGCCAGGCGTGTATGTTACAAAAACTGACACCTTCCCTTGACAAATCGTATACGATATTGTAACATTTCTATAAATCGTATACGGTAGGGAGCGCTTGACTATGCCATCTCCTCCTGCATCTTCAGAGAGTCATTATTCAGCCGACGCGATAGCCGCCGCATTGCGCTCAGATATCTGGCATGGCAGGCTTAGAAGCGGAGAACCCTTGCGGCAGGACGAAATCGCATCCCGCTACGGCGTCAGTAAAATCCCGGTGCGCGAGGCCTTGTATCAACTAAAAGCCGAGGGACTGGTTACGTTCTATCCAAATCGAGGGGCAGTGGTCTCAGAACTATCGGCAGCCGAAGTGGACGAAATTTATGCCATGCGTGCTGCCCTGGAGACAACCGCCCTGCAACGCGCCATTCCACGCTTGACGATTGCCGACCTGAGACGTGCCGAGGAAATCCTCTCCACCCTCGACCAGGAAAAGAACGTTGCCCGTTGGAGCGAACTCAACTGGGAATTTCACGCTGTCCTTTATAACCCGGCCAACATGCCTCGCTTGATGGAATGGGTTAAAACCCTTCACTTCAACGTCTCGCGTTATCTCATCATCTATCTGGCAGGTATGGATTATCAACACCAGTCACAGAGTGAACACCGTCAGATCCTGGCTGCCTGCCGTAATGGAGAAATCTCATTGGCTGTTAATCTGTTGCAACAACATCTGCAATCGGCCAGCAAGCACCTGACCACCTTTTTGAAAGAATTAGCAGACTGAAAAGGAGAAGATATGGAAGCAAACACTTTTGAAGTTCACGATCCAGAAGCGCTCGCTCAAGCCAGAGCCATTCTCAATGCCAGCGAATCCCCGGCCGATTGGGCCAAAGCAGTTATTGAGGCCGTTCAGCGTAACGAAGAATGGCGCGGCAAACGCTGCATCAATTTGCTGGCACCCGAAGCGCCCACCAGCCCTACCGTCCGCGCCCTGCTCTCCTCTGAGATTGGGACTCGCGCGGCTGAAGGCCACATTGGCCGACTCAACCGCTGGTTTGCCGGCACCAAGTATATTGACGAGGTGGAGGCCCTGTGCGTTGAACTGCTCAAACTGGCCTTTCGCTGCCGTTATGCCGATCACCGCTTGATGGGCAGCATGTTGGGCAACATGGCCGTCTATCATGCCTTGACCCAGCCCGGTGATGTCATCATGAGCGCCGCCCAGCCTTTTGGCGGACATTCCAGCAACCGCGTGGATGGACCCGCGGGGATGCGCGGCTTGCAAATTGTGGATGTCCCGTTTGACCCCCTCGAGTTGGAGGTGGACCTGGACGCCTTTGCCAGGATAGCCCGCCAGGTCAAACCTCGCCTGGTGGTCATGGGCATGTCCATGACCCTCTTCCCTCTCCCCGTCCGGCAAATGAGCGAAATCATCGCCGAATGGGGCGGAAAGTTCATTTTTGATGGCGCACATCAGGCCGGCCTGATTGCCGGGGGACAGTTTCAAGACCCGCTCAACGAAGGCGCGGCTGTCTTGACCGGCTCGGCAGGTAAGACGTTTTCTGGCCCGCAAAGCGGCATGATCATGTGGAACGATCCGGCTCTGACCAGGCCGATAGCGGATACCATTTTCCCGGTACTGGCTGCCACCCATCAGGTTAATCGCGTCGCCGCCCTGGCAGTTTCGGCGGCTGAGATGATCGAGTTTGGCAAAGTTTACATGGCCCAAATTGTCAAAAACGCCCAGGCGCTGGCAAAAGCCCTGGACGAGCGCGGCATTCCGGTGCTTGGTGCCAACCGCGGCTACACCCGCACCCATCAAGTCATTGCCAATGTAAAACAATTTGGGGGCGGATTAGAAGTAGCCCACCGTCTGGCAGACGCCAACCTGATCACCAACAAAAACCTGATTCCCACGGACGAACCAAAGGATTGGGACCGTCCCAGCGGCTTGCGGATGGGCACGATTGAAGTAACACGCCTGGGCATGCGCGAGACGGATATGCAGACCATTGCCGGCTTCATTGCCCGCGTATTGGTTGAGAACGAATCGCCGGCTGTCGTTGCCAGAGACGTTGAAGACTTCCGCTTATCTTATCAGACGCTGTATTACAATTTCGACCACGGTCTGCCGCCGTGGATGTAATCTAACGTGAATTCGGGATAAAAAATTTCACCGCTGAGACGCAGAGTTTCAATCCCTATTTTTTTTTGTGTTTCTCGGTGTTCTCAGCGTCTCTGCGGTGATTATTTGGGCTTTTTTTTGCGCTAACCCAAACTCAGGTTAATCTGTCTGTTTCTGTTGCATCCATTTTTCTGTCTCCAAAGAGGATTTTTGTATAAAATCATTATGACGCATGGCACTACCCCCCTATGTCTGAAAACGTCATAATCAGACTGCAGGTTGAATCCTGCCAAATCTTGTCCAACTTCTCGAATAAAAGGAGCATTTTGGATGCCTGCTAAAGGTTGGATTGAAGTCAACGATCTGTATTGCAAAGCCTGTGAACTTTGCATCAACGCTTGTCCCCAAAAGGTCATTGCGTTGGACTTGGGGCGGTTGACCCCGAAAGGCTACCACCCGGCGCATCTCGTTGCAGACGGTTGCACCGGGTGCGCTATTTGTGCTCTGGTCTGTCCAGATGCAGCGATCACGGTATACCGTGAAGTAACGAAATCTGCGGCAGGAGGTTGACACATGGCGCGTGAACTGCTCAAAGGAAATGAAGCCATTGCCGAAGCAGCGATTCGGGCTGGGCTGGATGCTTATTATGGCTATCCAATCACACCGCAGAATGAAATCCTGGAGTGGATGTCTAAGCGCATGCCCGAACTGGGGCGTGCTTTTGTCCAGGCTGAAGCCGAATTGGGCGCCATCAACATGGTCTATGGTGCGGCCTGCACCGGCGCGCGTGTGATGACCTCCTCCTCCAGCCCGGGCATCAGCCTGATGATGGAGGGCCTCTCGTATATTGCAGGGACCGAAGTGCCGATGGTCTTGGTCAATGTAATGCGCGGCGGCCCCGGCCTGGGTAACATTGCCCCCTCGCAAGGCGACTACAACCAGATCTGCAAGGGCGGCGGTCATGGCGATTACCATCCCATCGTATTGGCCCCAGCCAATATCCAAGAGGCTGTGGACATGATGCCGTTGGCGTTTGACCTGGCCGAAAAGTACCTGAATATTTGCTGCGTTCTGCTCGACGGCTCGCTGGGTCAGATGATGGAACCCGCTGAGTTGCCAGAAATGCAGCCTTACCCGCGTCCATTTAATCAACCCTGGGCAGTAAATGGCGCTATCGGGCGTGAGCGGCGTATCCTGACGTCCATTTATCTTGATCCGCCGGAAGAAGAACGCACCAACCTGCGCCTGCTCCAGCGTTGGGAAGAGGTCAAGAAGAATGAGATTCGCTACAAAGAATACTATCTGGAAGATGCTGAGTATGTAGTCATTGGTTTTGGCACAGCCGGGCGTATTGCCCTTTCGGCAGTCCGTGCGGCACGTGCGAAAGGTATCAAAGTTGGCTTGTTCCGCCCGGTGACGGTTTCTCCTTATCCCTATGCCCGCGTAGAAGAACTTTGCAAGAAGACGCAGGCTTTTTTGGTGACAGAGATGAACTCGGGTCAGATGCTGGATGATGTCCGGCTTGCCGTGAAGAATCGTGTACCGATCCGCTTTTATGGTCGCCTGGGCGGCGTCCTGCCGTTTGCCGATGAGATTCTGGCCGAGATCGAAGCAATGGTTCAATGTCCACCCAAACCGGAGGAAGACCCGGCTACCGCCTGGCTCCAGCGTGCGCTGGCGGCGGCCCGAAATTGAGAGGTGATGATGACTACAATTGTTTCCCCTGAGAACCTAGTTTATTCCCGCCCGCGTGGTCTGACCGAGGCTGTTGAACATTACTGCCCTGGCTGCACGCACGGTGTAGCGCACCGTCTGCTGGCAGAAGTGCTGGAAGAAATGGGCGTTTTGGAACGCGCTATCGGTGTTGCTCCAGTCGGCTGTTCGGTCTTTGCTTATAACTATATCAACTGTGACTTTTTAGAGGCGGCTCATGGCCGTGCTCCGGCCATGGCAACTGGCGTCAAGCGTGTCCTGCCCGATCGGATCGTCTTCACCTACCAGGGTGATGGCGACCTGGCCTCTATTGGTATGGGCGAGATTGTCCACGCGGCCGCGCGCGGTGAAAACATTACGGTCATCTTTATCAACAATGCGATTTACGGCATGACCGGGGGGCAAATGGCTCCCACCACCCTGCCCGGTATGAAGACGTCGTCTTCGCCCAATGGGCGGGATGTGGAAGCGCAAGGTTATCCGATTCGCATGGCCGAAATGCTTTCCACACTGGATGGCGCAGGCTACATTGTACGGCGCAGTCTGCATGACCCGGCCAACATTCGTAAGGCCAAAAAGGCCATCCGCACAGCCTTTGAAACCCAGAAGAACGGCCTGGGCTTTTCGATGGTGGAATTGCTTTCTACCTGTCCCACCGGCTGGAGCCAAACTCCGGTTGATGCGCTGGGTTGGCTGGAAGAGCACATGATACCAGCCTTCCCCCTGGGCGATTATAAAATTTCAGAAGCCGTTGCAGCCTTGAAGATATAGGAAATCGGAGGAACAAAGCATGCAAATCGAAATTGTTCTGGCTGGCTTTGGTGGACAAGGTATCATGTTTGCCGGTCAGGTCCTTTCTTATGCGGCCATGGAAATCGGGAAAGAGGTCACCTGGATTCCATCCTACGGCCCAGAAATGCGCGGTGGTACGGCCAACTGCACGGTCGTCATTGCAGACGAGGAAATAGGCTCTCCTTTGGTCAAGAATCCACCTGTGGCGTTGGTCATGAACCTGCCTTCTCTCGATAAATATGAGCCGCTCATGCGCCCCGGCGGTACACTGGTTGTCAATTCTTCTATGGTGGATCGTTCAATCCGGCGGGATGACATTACCGCCATCTATGTTCCGGCCAATGAGATTGCAGAGGAAATTGGAGACAAACGACTGGCAAACATGGTTGCGGTTGGTGCCTTGCTTACGGTCATTCCTGTTTTGACTGCCGAAGATATTGCCGCGACGCTCAATGCCCATATGCCCGGCCGCCACCAACACCTGCTGTCCAAAAACATTGAGGCCATTCACAAGGGCTATGAATATGCCAAAACACATACTGCGGTGAAGGCATAAACTAAAAAAGGAACTGCAAAGAAGGAAAGACCCGCTTCGCGACAAGAGTCGGGTCTTTTTTGTTATTTATTCAGCCTGAAAGACACACTGCCATTCCCCGTTCTCTGGCTCAATGTGTGCAATTTGCCGCATGGGGATTTGCAACAGAGATTCCAGCAAAAATACATCCATCCGGCACAATTCTGGCACACGGCTTACAATCGCAGCATAGGGACAATGGCCCAGGATAACCTTGGGGCCGGCTGCTGCAGCCTCCCAACGTGCCTGGTAATGCAACTCGTTCAAACGGGCAATTGCCTCTGCAAGCCGACGTGGAAGCGGCTTTTGAACTTGCTCCAAGGCAGGATGACTGCCGGCCAGCCGACCTGCAAGCCGTGCCAGCGCTGCATCCTGCTCCGTTGCCTTCAATCTTTGCAGCCACTCTTCAAAGATGGCAATCGCCAAATCGTCCAATCCGTCACCTAAAACATGCCGTGAGAGGCCATAAACCTGGGATGGACGCCCATTGCCATCATGGCGTCGGCCAACCACCTCCACCAGTTGATTATCTTCCAGCATTGCAAGATGATAGCGCACATTGGCACCCGTCATTGCCAGGAAACGAGCAAGGTCACCGGCGGTGGCGGTATGGTGCCTTCGCAAGTAATCCAGAATCCGTAAACGAGTAGTCAGGGGCATATTCTAATTATACCTGTTTTGCAAAAATATATTTGCATAACTAAATTGACATTCCCTCACCTGGCGACTATAATCCATCCGCTTTGAAAATTCCTTTCAGGAGAATCGGCATGAGTGACAATGAATTGAATTCTCCCGGCTACGATATTCCACCCGAATTGCAGGGGCAAGTAGCCATTACCACCCTTGATCGTTTGTACAACTGGGGGCGTCGCTCTTCGGTCTGGCCGTTGATGTTTGGCCTTGCTTGTTGCGCTATTGAAATGATTGTCTCACAGGCCAGCCGCTACGACCTTTCTCGCTTTGGTATGGAGGTTATGCGCCCCAGCCCGCGCCAATCAGACCTGTTGCTGATCTCTGGTACCGTAACCAAAAAGATGGTGCCGCTTCTGGTGCGCCTGTACAACCAGATGCCGGAACCGAAATATGTCGTCGCGATGGGCGCCTGCGCTTCGGGCGGCGGCCCCTTCAAGGAAGGGTACAACGTTGTTTCTGGCATTGACCGTTATCTGCCGGTAGATGTGTATATCCCCGGCTGCCCACCTACCCCGCAAGCCTTAATCAACGGCCTCATCCGACTCCAGGAAAAAATTGACAAACAAAGCATCAAACAGGTACCCTGGTATCGCAAAGAACCCATTGAGGCGATCCCGATACCTATTCTGGGGCCAGATTTGATTGACCCGCGCAAGATTCCGCAAATCAAGAATCGCAAGGCACAGGAGGGATAACATGACCACAGCCGCCCCTCACAATGTCCCTGAAACGGTTCAGGCCGAGACCCTCGACCTGGCCGCGCGTTTCCCGGGCCTTGTCACGCCGGATGAACGCGCCGGATATAGCGGATGGATAGTAACCGCCGACCACCTGGTACAGGTTGCCCTTGCTTTGCGCGATGAATTTGGATACGACCTCCTTTCCTCGGTCACCGGTGTAGATTACCTGCCAGAAGGCAAAATGGAAGTGGTGTATCATGCTTTCAAAACCACTGGCGGCCCAGGCATCTGTTTCAAGGTTCAAACCGGGCGCGACAATCCCGAAGTCCCCTCCCTGGTATCGGTCTATCCCGGCGCGGAATTGCAGGAACGCGAGGCGTGGGACCTGTTGGGCATCAAGTTTACGGGTCATCCTGACCTGCGCCGCATTTTGATGTGGGAAGGTTTTTACGGCCATCCCCTGCGTAAAGACTGGCAGGAACCCTACTATGAGGACGAAGCCAAACCCTTCAAGAGCCGTTCGCCCGAAGGGCACGTGTACCGCTTTGAAGATCGCAATCCGTTTGGCGATAATGTCCGCTATCCTGAAGACTTTGATCCGGAAAAATGGATTCCGGAGAACCCAGAAGACCTGCTCTATCAGTCTCTGAAGACATATCGAGCCGAATCTCCTGACAGCATCGAGACGGAACACATTGTGGTCAACATGGGACCTCAGCATCCATCCACCCACGGCGTTTTCCGCTTTGTTGTGGCCCTGGATGGCGAAAAAATTGTCAACCTGAAGCCGGTGATGGGCTACTTGCACCGCAACCATGAAAAAATTGGCGAACGCAACACCTATCTGATGAATATGCCTTATACCGATCGGCTGGATTACCTTTCGCCGATGAGCAACAATTTTGCCTATGCATTGACTGTGGAAAAGTTGATGGGCATCACGCCGCCAGAGCGGGCAGAGTACATCCGCGTGATTATGGCGGAATTGACCCGTATTGCCAATCACTGTATGTGCATTGGTTCTTTGCTCAACGACTTGGGTGCTTTCTTCACCCCCATGATTTACCTGCTTGAAGAACGCGACCTGATTCTTGATATTTTTGAAGCCACAGCGGGTGCACGCATGATGGTCAACTACTTCCGGTTTGGCGGAGTTGCCCGCGATATTCCGGAAGATGCGCTGGAGAAAATCAAAGGATTGGCTTTTGAACGCCTGCCGCGTATCCTGGACGAAATGGACCGGCTGATGAGCGAAAACGAAATCCTGCGTGCGCGCGGGATTGGTCAGGGTATATTGACTGCTGAAGACGCTGTCCGCTATTCGGCTACCGGCCCTCTCCTGCGCGGTTCTGGCATACCTTATGATATCCGCCGGGCTGATCCATACAGCATCTACGATCGCTTTGAGTTTGATATTCCGGTTGGCAAAAACGGGGATATCTATGACCGCTATATCGTCCGGCTGGAAGAAATGCGGCAGAGTGTACGCATTATTCAGCAAGCACTCAAGCAAATGCCCGAGGGCCCCATCGTGGTTGGAAAACCCCAATACCAGTTCCGCCCACCGGTTGGCGAATCTTACGGGCGGGTAGAAGGTCCAAAGGGTGAATTGGGCTTCTACATTGTTTCCAACGGTAAACCTAACCCATGGCGCTATCACGTCCGCGCTCCATCGTTTATCAACCTGACGGCCTTTGGCCCCATGTGTATTGGTCAAAAAGTAGCAGATACGGTTGCCATCTTGGGGTCAATTGACATTGTACTGGGCGAAGTTGACCGGTAAGGAGGAGTGAGCAATGAGCGAAGAGTTGAACGGAAAAGGCATCCTGAAAGGCCTCAGTGTTACCCTGAAGCGCTTTTTGGCCACCTATTGGGATGATATCAAGTGGCTTGGACGGCGTTATCGTACCGCAGAAGGCATTGCACACCGTTCCAGCAAAGACGCGCGCGGCATTTTTACCATCCAATACCCGGAAGAGAAACTGCCCCCGCCGGAAGAATTTCGTTTTGTGCCTTTCCTGGTGTACGAGGAAAAAGAAGACGGCAGCCGGGAAATTCGCTGCACGTCCTGTGGTATTTGCTCCAAAGTCTGTCCGCCGCAATGCATTTGGATTGTGCGCACGGTAGACCCGGCCACCGGCCGTCCCCGCCCTGAACCGGCCGAATTTTATATTGATATTGATATTTGTATGAACTGCGGCTTCTGTGCTGAGTTTTGCCCCTTTGATGCGATCAAGATGGACCATGACTACGAACTGGCCGTTTACGATCGCAAGCAAAACGTTTATGGGTTGGAGAAATTGCTAAAGCCGGTTCGTTATTACGCCCAAATTCGTCCGTTGAACAATGCTCGCGAAGAAGAAGCGCGGCGCATCAAGGCGAGCACCCGTCCACCGGCTTTTGTAACCGGTGAGAAAGAATAAACCCTGAGGAAAAATGTCCAGTACTGTTACAAAAGAAGCCGTCTTGATGGCATTGAGCAAGGTCCAGGAACCCGAATTACACAAGGACCTGGTCACCCTGAACATGATTCGTGACCTGAAAATTGAGAATGGCAAAGTTTCCTTTACCGTTATGCTCACTACTCCTGCCTGCCCTTTGCGCGGCAGAATAGAAAAAGAAGCCCAACAGGCTGTTGCGGCACTTCCGGGCGTCAAAAGCGTCGAAGTCCGGTTGGACGCAGATGTGCCCAACGATGGGCGCATGCGCGGTCTGGTCAGTATGCCGGTTCGCAATGCTATTGCAATCGCCTCTGGCAAGGGGGGGGTAGGCAAAAGCACGGTGGCTGTCAATCTGGCTGTTGGCCTGGCCAAGAGCGGAGCGCGGGTTGGACTCATGGATGCAGATATTTACGGCCCCAACCTGCCCACCATGCTTGGCATCCAGCGTCTGCCTCAACCTGTGGGTCAGAAACTCTTGCCCGCTGAGGCTTACGGTGTCAAAGTTATGTCTATGGGTTTTTTGGTGCCGCAAGGCCAGCCGTTGATTTGGCGTGGTCCAATGCTCAATTCGGCCATCCGCCAATTTCTGAGCGACGTAGACTGGGGGGAACTTGACTATCTTATCATTGACCTGCCGCCTGGCACTGGCGATGCTCCACTTTCGCTGGCTCAGGCTTTGCCCTTAAGTGGTGTGGTAATTGTCACCTTGCCGCAGATGGTCTCGCTGGAAGATGCCAGCCGTGGTTTAAGCATGTTCAAGCAGTTAGAAGTGCCAATTTTGGGCGTAATTGAAAACATGCGCGGCGAATTCTTCGGTTCGGGCGGCGGCGAGAGAATGGCGGCTGAAGCGGGTGTGCCCTTCTTAGGCGCTGTGCCAATGGAAGCCGAGGTGCGTGTGGCCGGAGATAATGGCAAACCGGTTGTTGTCGAAAAACCCGATTCGGCGGCTGGACGGGCGCTCCAGGCGATTGCAGAACAGGTTGCTGCACAGGTCAGCGTGGCTGCCCTGGGCAAAGACAATACGGTCCCGATTGACATTGTTGACTAAAAGAGCAGCAGCGGCTGTTTGACCAAATATCCCTTCCATTTTGCTACACCCGGCCTTTGTAAGCCGGGTGTGTTTTTTAACCTGAATCCGGGATAAGCCTTCAAACCGTCCCGAAGGCTTGATTCTGCCCATAAAACGGCTTCAAAAAACCTTCGGGACGGTTATCCCGAACGGATGTTATTACCGTGCTTTTGTCGGGTCGTTTGATATAATTTTCCTGTGCATACCTATCTTAAGCGTCAAATAGCCATTCCCCAAGACCACGGTTCGTGGGTCTTCCTGCTGAGCCCGTTACTGATTGGGTTGTTTGCCGGCAAAAACATCAGACCGGAATCGTTCTTTCTGATTCTTGCTGCGTTGGCGGCCTTCCTGATGCGCCAACCTCTGACCACAATTGTCAAGGCCTATGCAGGCAGGCGCCTTAAGGATGATCTTCCTGCAGCGTGGTTTTGGGTGGCAGCGTACAGCATCATCGCGATAGCCAGCCTTGCTGGTTTGGCGTTAAGCGGTTTCGGTTTTGTGTTTTTGCTGGCTATTCCAGCGCTTCCTGTTTTTGCCTGGCATTTGTATTTGGTAAGCCGTCGCGCTGAGCGTGGTCAAGCCGGCGTGGAAATCCTGGCGACAGGCGTCTTGGCATTGGCCGCTCCGGCTGCTTTATGGATTGGAGAGGGAGGCTATCGTCCAATCGGCTGGATGTTATGGATATTGACCTGGCTGCAATCGGCGGCTTCCATCGTTTATGCTTATCTGCGCCTGGCTCAGCGCAAAATGGAAACGCTCCCTACTTTTTCCAATCGTTTGAGCGATGGAAGGCGTGCCTTGCTCTACACTACCTTTAACCTGATACTGGTTGCCGCGCTCTGCCTGGTTCAAACCCTGCCGCGCTTCCTTTGGGCTGGCTACCTGCTTCAGTGGCTGGAGTCACTCTGGGGGAGTCTGATTCGGCCGGCCGTTGGCTGGAAACCCACCGCTATCGGTATCCGCCAACTGGTCATCAGCATATTCTTCACCGTCCTGTTTATCCTGACCTGGAGGCTTACATGACATCTGGCGCATGGGAATACCTGACGGAATTTTACGACCGGCTGGAGGCCGAAATGGTCAAAGCCGCCCTGGAAGCCGAAGGCATTCCGGTCATCCTCTCACAGGAAGCGGCCGGCAGCCTTTACCCGGTCACATTTGGAGAACTGGCGCGAATTGAAGTCTTTGTCCCGCCAGATCACCTGAAAAGAGCGCTTGATTGGCTGGCCAACTATGAGCAGGGCCGCGAGCAAGAGTAAATTCCTGCCCGACCTGTTAACGGTTCAGGAAACGGGCTTTTCGGCAATGACCCAAACGGTGTAATCCTGCGTCTCAAGCCGGACGTTGGCTTGTGTGGGCAGGGTGGCAGCAATCTCTTCTGGCTTGAGAAAGTGACTGCGCATCAGTGCCAATTTTTCGGCCAGCGCGATCCATTTGACCGGCGTAGTGCGAACATCTGGCTCTTCGATTACCAGCCACCCGCCAGGCGCTAATACCCGCCACAATTCATGCACTGTTTGGGTCTGGTGAATAACATGATGAAGGGCATCTACCATCAAGATGCGCGAAAAGGTCTGGTCTGGAAAAGGCAACTGCTCGGTTGGGGTCAGAACCGATGTCAATCCTTTAGCGCGCGCTTGCAGCAACATGCGAAGTGAAAGATCGGCCAGAACGATTCCGCCTGCGTAGGACCGAAGCGATGCGGTCACGCGCCCTGTCCCGCCGCCTGCATCGAGCAATAACCCATCTGTTGGCAACGCAGCCATTTTCAGAGTGGTTTCAAGGCGGTCAAAACGAATCACGCGGTCGTAAAATGGAGCCAGAAAGTCAAAGTGATCGAAAGGCATACCTACCCTCACCGGTAAGGAATTTTGCCTACCAGTATAGCTGTTTTTGTCCGCAGATTGTGCTATAATGCGCTCTATGTACTTCCAGGTTTGCTTCGCCAACGACAATAATAATAACGATCCCACCGGGAGCGTTGGGCGAAGCCTGTCTGAGTAGGACGATAAAATTAGGACTACCAATCGCCCAACGCTAATGCGGAGGGCGATTTATTTTATCTGTCCACAAACAAAAACGTGGGCTGAATCAGGAGGCGTCTATGTACAAAACTCATACCTGTGGTGAATTGCGCGCGGCCCATGCGGGTCAAAACGTGACCCTGGCAGGCTGGGTCAACCGTCGGCGCGATCATGGCGGCATTGCCTTTCTGGATTTGCGCGACCGCTTTGGCATCGTTCAGGTTGTTTGCAATCCCGATCTGTCGCCCGAAAGCGACCAGGCATTGGATGCCCTGCGCAATGAATGGGTTGTCCAAATTGAAGGGAAGGTGCAACTGCGACCGGAGGGGATGCAAAACCCAAATATGGCTACCGGCGAAATCGAAGTGGTTGCCACGCAGGTGCGCGTCCTGAATCCATCTAAGACGCCGCCACTTTACATCAGTAAAGACGAAGAAGAACCCGAGGAAAGTTTACGCCTGAAATACCGTTATCTGGACTTGCGGCGAGAGCGCATGAAGCGCAATATCGAACTGCGCCACGAAGTGATATTGTTTATGCGCAAATACCTGAGTGAACGCGGCTTTTTGGAGATTGAGACACCTATCTTGTTCAAGACCACTCCTGAGGGCGCCCGCGACTATCTGGTGCCATCCCGTATTCATCCAGGTCAATTCTATGCCCTGCCACAATCGCCTCAACAACTAAAACAACTTCTGATGGTAGCCGGCATGGAACGCTACTTCCAGATTGCGCGTTGTTTTCGCGATGAGGACTTGCGCGGTGACCGCCAGCCAGAATTCACGCAACTTGACCTTGAGATGTCTTTTGTAGAACGCGATGATGTCCTGGATATGGTAGAGGGCCTGTTTACTGCGTTGATTCCCGCAGTTGCTCCGCATAAGCGCCTTTTGGCTTCTCCCTGGCCCAAACTGACTTATACAGAGGCCATGGAACGCTACGGAACCGACAAGCCTGATTTGCGTTTTGGGATGGAACTGGTAGATGTGAGCGACCTGCTCCAATCCAGCGATTTCATGGTTTTCAAAGGCGCACTGCAGGCGGGCGGCGTGGTCAAGTGTCTGGTGGCACCGGCCTGCGCCGCCTATACCCGCCGCGAAGTGGATGAGTTGGCGGAGGTTGCCAGGAATCTGGGAGGCAAGGGACTGGCCACCTTGGCAGAGACGGCTGAAGGTCCGAAAGGAACCGCTGCGAAATTCCTGCGCCCGGAAGAGATTCAAGCCATCTTGTCCCGGACTGGTGCAAAAGAAGGCGACCTGATTCTATTTGCCGCCGATCAGAAACCCATTGTTCATAAAGTGCTGGCTGCTTTGCGCCTGCATTTTCGAGACCGCCTAAATCTGGCAGACAAAGACCTCATGGCCTTTGTCTGGGTGGTGGATTTCCCAATGTTTGAGTGGAAGGAAGACGAACAGAAATGGGACGCAGCACATCATCCCTTCACCATGCCGCGCTTGGAACACTTAGATCGTTTTGAGACCGACCCTGGTTCTATTCTCTCAGATGCCTACGACATGGTCTGTAATGGGTATGAGATGGCCTCCGGCTCCATTCGTATCCACCGGCGCGATATTCAGAGCAAGGTCTTTTCCCTGCTAGGCATCAGTGAAGAAGATGCGCAGCGAAAGTTTGGCCACATGCTGGAAGCGTTTGAATACGGCGCGCCGCCGCATGGCGGCATGGCCCCTGGCATAGACCGCCTGGTTATGCTCCTGGCTGATGAGCCAAATATCCGCGAGGTCATTGCCTTCCCCAAGAATCAAGCCGCGCGTGATGTAATGGCTGATGCCCCTTCGCCCGCCGACCCCAATCAATTGAAAGAATTGCACATCAAGGTGGTAGAATAGGTTGACTACAGACCGTGGACAATGATTGAGAATCCATGCTCATCAGGAGGCATTTATGGCTGAACTCATCCGTGTTGAACAAATTGCTGATTACGTTGGGCAGGAAGTTACCATCCAGGGTTGGGTATACAACCGTACCGACAAAGGCAAACTGGTCTTTTTGCTTGTACGCGATGGCTATGGCTTTGTTCAATGTGTAGCCTTCAAGGGCGACTTGGACGAGGCGCTCTTTGAACAAATCATGCGCCTGCCGCAAGAATCGTCGGTTATCATTACCGGGCCGGTGCGTGCCGACCAGCGCGCCCCCGGCATTCCGGGCGGTTATGAAATTGGCATTAAAGATTTGAAAATCGTTCAGGCCGCCGAAGACGATTACCCCATGGCGCTTAAAGAGCATGGCCCCGATTTTGCCCTCGACCATCGTCACCTGTGGATTCGCATGCCCAGTCAGTGGGCTGTTCTGCGTGTGCGCGCTACAGTCATCAGCGCCATTCGCGAGTGGCTGGACACACACGGCTTTATCAACATGGATACGCCTATCCTGACGCCGGCAGCCTGCGAAGGCACCACCACCCTGTTTGAGACACCGTATTTTGATGAAGGGATGGCCTACCTGACCCAAAGCGGACAACTTTACAATGAAGCCAATATCTTCTCGTTTGGTAAGGTATATTGCTTTGGTCCCACCTTCCGGGCCGAAAAATCCAAAACTCGCCGTCACCTGACCGAATTCTGGATGGTTGAACCGGAGATGGCTTTTTGTGACCTGGAAGGCCTGATGGAAATCGAGGAGCAATTCATCACCCACATTGTCCAGCGGGTCTTACGCGACCGAGGGCCTGAGTTGCGTTCTCTGGGGCGAGATACCAGTCAACTGGAAAAAGTGGCCGCCCCCTTCCCGCGCATTTCCTATGACGAAGCAACCGAAATTTTGCTGCAGATTTACCACGAAGAACAGGACCCGGAAAAGAAGGAACTGCTTAAATTTGAATGGGGCATGGACTTTGGCTCTCCCCACGAAACCGAACTAACCAACCGCTTCGAGAAGCCGGTCTTTGTCTATGGGTACCCAACCGCTGTCAAGGCTTTTTACATGGAACCCTGGCCCGGGCGGCCTGAAGTGTGCAAGAGCGTAGATTTGTTAGCCCCTGAAGGTTACGGCGAAATTTGCGGCGGCTCAGAGCGTATGTCGGACCACAATCTGCTATTGGAACGTATTCACCAGCACAATTTGCCGCCAGAGGCTTTTGCCTGGTATCTTGATTTGCGTAAATATGGCAGTGTTCCCCACAGCGGTTTTGGCATGGGGGTGGAACGCTGTGTTTCGTGGCTGTGTGGCATCGAACATATTCGTGAGGCCATTCCATATCCAAGAACGATCAAGCGGGTATATCCTTAAAAGCGAGGAGCGGCCCAGGTGAGATCCTGAGCCGCTCACCCTTTATTGCCCGTTTACGAGGGAATCACCAGTTCCTGCCCCACTTGAATAGCATTGACATTGGTGATGTTGTTGGCTGCTGCAATGGCTGCAACCGTTGTGCCAAACTTGATGGCAATCAGCGTGAGCGTATCCCCCGGTTGGACTTTGTAGAGACGCGGCTGAGATGGCAAGTTGGTTTCACCAGTGTTGGGGATAGCAGCCGCGGCCGGGATATTCAATGTCAGTCCAGGCTTAATCAATTGCGGGTTGGCCACCACCAGTTCGCGAATGGTCAGGCCGAATTTATTGGCAATGGATTGTAGGGTATCCCCTGTTTTAACGGTATATGTGCCCGGCTGAACTTGCATCTGCACGCCTGCAAACTGATACAGTTCTTCCAGTGTCCCATTGAATAAATCCAAATCCACGCGGGCGTTAATGCCATTGACCTTGCCGGTCTCAGAATATTGCCAGAAGGTCCATTTAAACCAACCGTTCGGCAAGCCGGGTGACATGCCAGGAGTGTATTGAGAAGGATATTGTGCCAACCACAAGGGGTATTCCCTGGCCCAATCTGGCGGCCCCCCGCCAGTGACAGAAAAATATACCTGAAGGAAATAAGAACTGGAATAGAGAATGGGTTTCCGCCCAAACGCTTGCTCAACTTCATCCAGCCAGATTTTAGCGCGGGCGATAATCTTTTCTCTTGGCTGACCATCACTGGTCTCCAAATCTAAAGCAGGCGGCAGTTCACCGTTGTCGTTCATAGACCTGACATACCCAATAAAACGCTCGGCCTGTTTTTTGGGATCGGCTTTGGGGCGAAAGAAACAATACGCCCCGCGCAAGAGGCCAGCGGATTTTGCACCTATCCAGTTATCGTCAAAGGTAGGATCCGAATAGGTATCTCCCTCTGTTGCCTTGACAAAGACAAAACGCTGACCGGCAGCGCGTACCTTTGGCCAGTCAATACCGGCATTCCAGTAAGAAACATCAATTCCGGGGACGGTTGGCATCTTTTTTCTCCATTCTGAGTTTTATGTGCTTAACGTAGCACGAAAAAAACATAACGTCAATAGAAACCAGAAAACGAATGGGGTTTTCTCAAAATTAATTTTTAGCCACAGATTCCACAGATTTACACAAATTTCTGAAGGCCAATCCGTGGTCGATTTTCATACTTTGAGAAAACCGTGAGGAAGCAATCTTGCCTCTTTGGCAAAGTCGGGACCTCGTGGCTGAATCACCTCCAACCTTCTTACCTCTTGGTATAATTCTCCCATTCTCGAATACCTTGGAGCCACAATGATATCGAAGAAATTTACCGGCAACGAAATCCGTCAAACCTTTATTGATTTCTTTATCGCGCGTGGGCATACCTATGTCCCGTCCATGTCACTTGTCCCTGGCGGAGACGCGACACTGCTTTTTACCAACTCCGGAATGGTGCAATTTAAAGATGTGTTCCTTGGCACCGACATCCGGCCTTACAAACGCGCGGCTAACTCACAGAAATGCATGCGCGTTGCCGGTAAACACAACGACCTGGATGACGTTGGGCGGGATGATACCCATCACACCTTCTTCGAGATGCTCGGCAACTGGTCATTTGGCGATTATTATAAGAAAGAGGCCATTGCCTGGTCTTGGGAATTGCTAACCGAAGTTTGGGGACTGCCCAAAGAACGATTGTATGCCACTTGTTTCAAAGATGAAAAAGGCACCATTCCTACGGACGATGAAGCCGCTGAAATCTGGCGGCAACAACCCGGCTTTGACCCATCGCACGTGCTTTTCTTTGGGCGCAAGGAAAACTTCTGGCAAATGGCTGAAACCGGCCCCTGCGGCCCGTGCTCAGAGATTCACATTGATTTGGGCGAGGAACGCGATAACCTGCGCGGTCAGCCACATCGTTGCGGCGTCAATGGTGAATGCAATCGTTTTCTTGAATTGTGGAACAACGTTTTTATTCAGTACAACCAGTACGAAGATGGCCAATTAGAGTTATTGCCCGCCAAGCACGTGGATACCGGCATGGGCTTTGAGCGCATTGTGGCCGTTCTGCAGGGCGTAGATTCAAACTACAAGACCGACCTCTTTGCCGGCGCTCTGGATGTTCTTTCTGCCCTGACCGGCAAAACGCGCGAGCAAATGTATGCCGATTTCACCCCCTACCGCGTGATTTGCGACCATGCCCGTTCGGCTGCCTTTTTGATTGCCGATGGCGTAGTGCCGGGCAACGCCAAGCGCAATTACGTAACCCGCATGATCATCCGCCGGGCAGCCCGTTTTGGGACGAAGATCGGCCTGACGGAACCCTTCCTGGCCCGTGTCGCCGACGCCTTCATTGAGCAATACGGTTCCTTCTACCCCGAACTGGTTCAACATCGAGATGAGATTCTCTCCAGCCTGACGCGTGAAGAAGTCCGCTTTGCGCGTACCATTGAGAGCGGCACAGCGCGCCTGCAAGGGATGTTGGATGAACTCAAAGCCTCGGGGGCCAAAGTGTTGGATGGCCGCCTGGCCTTTGATTTGTATGCCACCAATGGCATCCCTTTTGAAATCAGCCGCGATATCGCGCGGGAACAAGGCTTTGAAGCCGATGAAGAGGGTTTCAAGGCTGCCAAGGAGGAACACAGCCTGGCTTCGGGTGGCGGCAAGGCGATGGGCGAATTAGGCGGCGAAGACGCAGCCTTCTTTGCCGAGATCCTCAAGGACTTGCAAGCCAGAGGGAAACTGGGTGAAAAGGGTGTGGAACACGATCCCTATACAAGCATTCGCGTCCAGGGCGAAGTGCTGGCGCTGGTAGTGGATGGTCAATTGGTTCAGGAAGCACAATTTGGAGACCGCGTGGAAGTCATCTTGCCAAAGACCGGCTTTTACATCGAATCGGGTGGTCAGGTAAGCGATACCGGCATAATCAGCGCGGCCCAAACAACAGAAACAGAAGGTTGGGAAATTGAAGTCAGCGACGTACGCCGCCCTTCTGCAGGCGTGATTGTACACGTTGGCGAGGTGGTGAGCGGCAAACCTCGCCTCGGCGACCTGGCCATTGCTGCCGTAGATGCCGACCGCAGACATGACATTATGCGGAATCATACGGCCACGCACTTGCTTCACCGCGCCTTGCGCAGTGTACTGGGCGAACAGGCGCGTCAGGCCGGCTCATTGGTTGCTCCTGACCGCCTGCGCTTCGACTTTAATTACCCCGAAGCCCTGACACCTGAGCAAATCGAACGCGTTGAACAGTTGGTCAACGAAGCCGTGGCAGCAGATTACCGCGTAATTCCCACGATTAAGTCGCGCGATGAGGCTATTGCTGAAGGCGCGACGGCCATTTTCAGCGAGAAGTACGGCGAGGAAGTGCGCACCATTGCCATCGAAGGGCGCAATTGTTCGCTGCCCGAAAACCGCCACGAAGAGACCGGCAAGCGATACTCTTATGAACTATGCGGCGGCACACACCTTCAGCGCACGTCCGATGTCGGCGTGTTTCTTATCACGGCAGAAGGCTCTGCAGCAGCAGGCGTGCGCCGCATTGAAGCGGTGACCGGACGCGCTGCGCACGCCCTGATTGCGCGGCGCTTCAAGTCGCTCAAGCGGGCTGCGGCTTTGCTCTCTGCCACGCCAGATGATTTGCCCGAACGGCTGGAGAGCCTGCAAAGTGAACTATCGGCAGCGCGTAAAGAGATTGCTGCTTTGCGCGCTGAGCAGGCCCTTTCTGCTTTCGATCTGCGTCTGGAAAAGGTGCAGATGGTATCCGGCGTCGCCGTAATGGCTGCTGAGATTCCACATGCAGATGCCGATACTTTGCGTATGTTAAGTGACCGCTTCCGGGCGCGGTATGCCAGCGGCGTGTGTTTGCTGGCCTCCATTTGGGAAGGAAAGGTCTTGCTGATTGCTGCCTTGACCGATGATTTGGTCAAGCGTGGCTGGAAAGCGGGTGATATGATCACTGCCATTGGCGGTCGCGGCGGCGGCAAGCCGGCCCTGGCCCAGGGCAGCCTGCCAGATGTATCTCTGTTGGAAACGGCATTGGCAAAGGTTACCCAAGAGGTTGAGAAACGACTGGCCTGAAATTCAACTTTGAACCGTAAAAAAAGACCTGCCGTTTGGGGCAGGTCTTTTTACGAGAAGAACAAGTTTTTATGGCCAGGTGTGATTGGGCGCGTCTGCATTCTCCGCGGCGGTCTGAGCGCGCACCGCTGGCGTAACACAGACCTTATCCCCAGGAAAGGCCTCACGCCAAACGTAACCGGCAATACAGGCGTCTGGGCCATAGACGTTGATTGCTTTGCGTGAGTCGGCGGCAGCGTTATCGGCTGCAGTTTGAGCGCGTACTTCCGGCGTGACGCAGACATCGTCGCCGGCTGTTGCCTCCCGCCAGACATAGCCAGAAATGCAGGTGTGCGGCCCATAAGCACCGCTTACCCAACGCGAGGCAGCCGCGGCATTATCGGCAGCCGCCTGACTGCGGGTGGCTGGCGTCACACAGACTTTATCGCCGGGGTAGGCCTCACGCCAGACATAACCAGAGATACAGGCATCTGCACCATAAACGTTGATGATTTTGCGCGATTCGGCCGCAGCGTTATCGGCAGCGGCTTGCGCCTGCGAAGCCGGCAAGACACATACCTTGTCGCTTGGGCGTGCCAGACGATAGACATAACCTGGTTTGCAGGTTCCGCTGGCTGGGGGCGGTGTAGGCGGCGCAGCAACAACGATGATGTCAGACGGAATACAACTGGCTGTAACCACGCTGCCTGAAACCCAGGCGTGCCCGCTTGTCCCTGGCGGATACTCAATGTACCACCATGTACCATCCTGGTTTTTCCCTGCAACGGTGGCGCTGCCTCCCTGCGGCAGATCGCCAACAACGTTATAGACGGTGCCTGGGCCAGAACGGATGTTAACTGCTGTGTTGGCCACTACGGTTGGCGTGCATGCTGTGGCTGTTGGCGCTGATGTTTCGCTCGGCAGAGTCAACGTTGTTGTCGAAGTCGCTGTCGATTCTACGGTTGGAAGGCCGGCAACCAGGGCCGTTGCTGTCTTTAGTATATCTTCTGGCGATAGACTTGCTTGTGTTTCAACCGCCTGGCCGTTGGGCAGATTGCAACTTGCAATTGCCAACCATAATGCCAATAAGGCAAGAGTAATACGTTTGTTATTCATTAACCATCACGCTCCTCGCAATTTTCTCGATAAAGAAAAAAGACATTTTATAGCAGTGTACTCCGAATTAGAGCCGAATTCAAGCCCTACTTTGGTATGGCGCCAAACCATCCTGGGCCGGATTCCGTCTTAAGATTGTATAATTTGTACAATGAGTCTTGCTGGAGATTCCCCATGATGCGTCTCTCTCTTTTTCCCCTTTTACTTCTGGCAGTTTTTCTCACCTCCTGCCTCCCGCCGCAGACCGCCGGCAGTGGACAAGCGACCGTCAGCGCGCAGCCTACTCCCGCTCCCACGCTCACATCCACGCCTGCCCCCACTTCTACGCCGGAACCAACGCCAACGCCCACCCCGCTGCCGCCGGAGTTTCTCGCTCAATTTGAAGGCACGGCCTACACCTTCAAAGAAGGCCAAGTCCTGTTTTTTCCCGCCGGGGATGGCGCAACTCCCGAAGAGACTC
>Ga0101944_10000670_pt1 | contig 93548 bp, 85 predicted proteins | sample DewCreD2012metaG_FD_75245 | JGI IMG/M metagenome (GOLD analysis project Ga0101944, IMG submission 75245) | Hot spring sediment bacterial and archeal communities from British Columbia, Canada, to study Microbial Dark Matter (Phase II) - Dewar... ... | reverse complement strand
TCGTAATAGTTATAGACATACATGGGTACCCTCCTGGTTAAGGTTTAGATTCAACCCTATTCTACCCAGATCCGTTGGATCTAGAGTAGGGCCAGGGGGTACCTTCTCTCTTAACACTACACTATATTAGACTTCCCTCCTTGCCAGTTACAATCCGATATGGTAATATAGATAAAAATGGAATATAAAAAAATCTTTATTCTAACGAGGAGGAGAACATGAGATTGTCAAGAGCGTTATTGGCGATGTTTATCCTGATCCTGCTGGGTTCGGGCGTGGCATTCGCTAGGGAAATCCCCGCGGTGGTGGATGTGGCCTGGCTAGAGGCCAACCTGAATAATCCAAAATTGGTGGTTCTGGATGTGCGGAAGGCGGAGGATTACAAGGCGGGACACATTCCGGGGGCGGTGAGCAGTTTCTTCGGTAGTTGGGCGGTGAAGAAAGGTCCCCTGAATGCGGAAATACCGGAACCGGAAGATTTGCAGGAACTCATCCAATCTGCAGGAATTCAGGCAGGTTCTTGGGTTGTCGTTGTAGAATCCGAGGGAGGTCCTAGGTTTCATTTTGCAACCCGGGTTGCATGGACTTTAGCTTACGCGGGATTGGATCATGTAGCGGTTCTGGATGGCGGTTATGCCGCGTGGACAAAAGCCGGAAAGACAGTATCTACCGAAATGGTAAAAAAGCCGGCAAGCAAGTTTACCCTCAATATCCGCAAAGATTATCTTGCGGACAAGAATTATGTGTTGAAGACCCTGAATAATCTGCCTTACCTAGACGCGAGGTCCTACGATACATATTTTGGAAGGGCAAAGCTGCCCTTTGTGGCGCAGGAGGGTCATTTCCCCGGTGCCATTTCTGCCCCCAAGGAATGGATGCTAGATGCGGAAGGAAAACTTGTTCCTAAAGCCAAGATCGAGGAACTCCTTACTGCTTTAGGGCTTTCCGCGAACCAGGAAATTGTAACCTACTGCGATACAGGGATGGGGTGCTCCGCATGGTGGTGGATCATTCACGAATACCTGGGGTGGCCGAAAATCCGTAGTTACGACGGTTCTTCAGAGGAACTCGCAAAGGATCCAACCGTAAAATTCCGCAAGTACGTGTGGCGCTAAGGAGCTAGGCTAACATCGAGCGCCGGGCTCTGCCATAATACAGATAGCGGGCGCTGTCTTCCTTGATAGGGGACAGCGCCTGTTTTTTTCCCCCTACCGGTGGCAAACCCCGCAATGCTGATAGGTCCCTTCGGGAAAGGACAAACGCTTATTTTTTCTCGCCCTTGACCATCCCCAATCGGCAACCGTATACTTCGGCCGGAGGCTGAAAAATGGGCATTCGAAAACGGTACGACGGAACTCTCATCAAAGGGCTTCCAGGTTTTCGCCTGATCAATCCCTACGTGATGAAGGGCCGTAACGAATCCGCGGTATACTTTACTCATGAGCTCAGGATGAAAAAGACGATCGAGTTCATCCGGCAGTACAATAAGGAAAACAAGGGGAATGGGAAGCGCCTCACGTTGTTCCATGTGATTCTCTGCGGGATCGTTCGAGCCATTGCCTTCAGGCCTCAGATGAACCGCTTCATCTCGGGAAAGAAGATCTACCAGCGGAACCGTATTCAGCTCTCCTTCATCGTGAAAAAGCAGCTTACCGATGAGGGGCTGGAGACTAACGTAAAGATCACCTTCAGCCCCTTCGATACGCTTCAGGATGTGATCGAAAAGGTCAATCGTGAGGTAGAAAAAGCCCGAGACATGGCGGGGAACGAGAGCGATCACGAGATCGATTTTTTCACCAAGCTTCCCCGTTCCATCCTGACCCTGGTGATTTGGGTGTTCAAAGCCCTCGATTACTTCGGGATCGCGCCTTCCGAAATGATCCGTCTCGATCCCCTGTACACCAGCGTGTACGTGGCGAACCTGGGAAGTGTGGGGCTCGATGCTCCGTACCATCACTTATATGAATGGGGGAACGCCTCGATTTTCGCGGTGATAGGAAAATTACGGAAAGGAATCGTGGTAGGAGAAGGTGGTACTCCCGTAGTGGAAGACCTCCTCACGATGAAATATACCTTCGATGACCGGATTTCCGAAGGCCTCTATGCCGCGAAGGCCATCGACATGTTCAAACAGTTCGTGGAGAATCCCGAGGTGCTTCTACAGCGCCCGGAAATACCGGAAGAAGTACTTCAGGAGCACATGCTGGTTGAAGACTAGTGGGAAACAATGGGGCAAAAAAAGAGGGGAGCCCTAGCTCCCCTAGGAGTTGCCCTCTCGATCACGCGTTTGGAACGTTGGATTGCTGTTTGTGCTTCTCTTTTTTCTCCCGGCGTTTTTCTTTAATGGATTTCTGAGGCGGCTTTTTGCTTTCCTTCTTGTAGAGTTTCTTTTCACCCATAGAAACCTCCTGGAAGGATGGATTACAGTTTAAATTTAGGGGAAAAGCGGCGGGAAGTCAAATAGCCGTATTCCATTTCTAGTAAAAATCTAACAATATATTCATAGGGTTCGATTGCCTATGAGTAATTCATCTACTTCTGTGGCTCCCTACCTGGACAATCTATTCCAGACGGTACCTTTGCGGAGGATCGATCAAACCGATCGGGTGGTGATCTGGAGCGATCTCCATTTGGGGGATGGGGGGAGCAAGGATGACTTTCGGCAGAATGCTGCCCTCTTTCAGACCGCTCTCAAAGATCACTACCTGCCGGGTGATTTTCTCCTGATCTTGAATGGGGATATCGAGGAACTCCTCAAGTTCAATCCTTTCAAGGTACGAAGAGCCTGGGAATCGGTGTTTCTGCTCTTCGAGGAGTTTGCCAGACGGGGGAAATTGGTTCAAATCTGGGGGAATCACGATGAGTTACTGGCCCTCAGGCCTGGACGAAAGGGGAGGGAAACCTATGAGGGGTATCGGTTGCAGTATAAAGGCAAAGATATCTTCATCTTTCATGGACATCAAGTTTCTCCCGCCTATTACCGGTTGAGTAATGTGGTGGGCTTCGTAGTACGGTATCTGGCGAGACCTCTGGGCATCATGAATGGTTCGGTATCACAGAGCAACACGAAGAAGTTCAAGACGGAGCAGAAGGTATACGAGTTCTCCACTGCTAGAAGGATCCTTTCCATCATCGGGCATACCCACCGTCCTTTGTTCGAATCGTTGTCCAAGGTTGACGTGCTGAAGTTCCAGATCGAAGATCTCTGTAGACGGTACCCCCGATCCGCTGGAGAAGAGAAGGTACGGATCGCGCGGGAAGTCCAGGAGGCCAAGGGAAAGCTCCTCAGCCTGCTGGAATCGGGACCCGATGAAGCGATGCGGGGGAGTATCTACGAAAGTCACTTCATGGTTCCCTCAGTATTCAATTCCGGTTCTGCCACAGGACAGGGAGGAATCACCTGCCTGGAAATCGAGGGAGGGATGATCCGTTTGGTGCACTGGGTAGACGAGGATCGGGGAAAACATCATTTGCAAGCTCCTGATACGGCAGTGTACCCACTGGAAGGCACACCCTATTTCCGAATCGTATTGAAGGAAGAGAGCCTCGACTATATCTTTGCCAGGATCGAGTTGCTGTAGCCTTGCGCTCTTACGGGTAAAACTTTACAATCTACACTGGAAGTCATTACATGGGAACGAATCGCGCAAAGGATTGGTTCAAACAAGCGGACATCCTGGTTAAATCTTCCCGTGATCCGTTGTTCGGCATGAGTCCCCGGGAGGTGGTTGCGTACCTACGGTCCACCCTAACAGGAAGGGTGAGGGAAGCATACTTCTTTGGTAGTTTCGCTCGCCAAGAGATCCATCCAGACAGTGATATCGATTTGCTGCTGGTGGCAGAAACGGGCTTACCTTTTCCCGAACGGGGATTCGCGTTTTCGGACCTCCGCGACCGACTCCCGTCTCTTGAAATCTTCGTGTATACCCCCGAAGAGTTCTTAAAGCTCGTGACGGATCCCAGCCCGGGCTTCTGGACTTCCGTGGTGCAGGAGATGGTTCGGATTCTCTAACCTGCCTCAATCCATTTCCCGCCCTTTCTCGATCTCCACAAGAAGGAATCGGGCGAAGCTTTCGGCAGGATCATCCAGTTTAAGCCGTTCCAGCAAGGTGAGGGCGGAGGAAAGCTTTTCCTCCGCTAGCTTGCGGGATATTTCCCTTCCCGTTTCCTGGTAATGGAGGAAGAGTTCGGCCCCCGCAAGGAATAAACGCTTTGCCAGGGCGTAGGTTTTTAGCTTGCGTAGATCCGTGATGGGTTGAAAAATCCGTTCGTTGAATCGCCTAAACTCTTCCGAGAACCTCGGGTTGTACCTATCAGCCCAGTACTGTACCGCCTGGATCACCATGGCGTACCGTTCGTTCTTTCCTACCGTTGCCCGTACCTTGTAGCTGTGGAGGCCTAAAAGAAAGTAGAGCCTTAGGGCAGAAAAAAGGTATCCCCGGGGCGTTTGTACCCGGGGGAGATCGAGGAAACGGCTGAATTGGGCAGGGTCGATGGGAGAGGGATTTTTAGGCGGTGCGGTAGAAGCCTTTACCTTCAATTTTTCCAGTGCTTCTTCGTACACCTTTCGAACCCGTAGGAACAGTTCCCCTCCGTCCTTACGGATGTCGGGGTGTGTATGTTTGCAGAGGAAGCGATAGATGGAAAGCAAATCCTTCCGCGAGTATTTCCCTTTGGAAAGGAGTTTCTCGATCGCCTCCATAGGAGCAGTTTACACGTACTTATTGTAGTTTTTCAACATGATAAAACTTTCCGAGCGGGTGATCCCTTCGATGCCGGACAACTCCTCGGTGAGGAATTTCACCAACCCCTTGTTGGAATCCACCAGGACTTCGGCGATCAGGTCGTATCGTCCTGAGGTGATGGAAACCGAGAGAACGTTGGGTAAATGGGAGATCTCCTCCGCTTTTCGTTCCAGGAGGCGGGATTCCGCCACGGTAAGGGCTACCAGGACGAGCTGCTTGTTGGCCAGCACGTCGGGGTTGATGAGGGCTCGAACCGTCAGGATCCCGGCGTCTTTCAGTTTCTTCAGACGGCTTCGAACGGTTCCTTCCGAGATGTTCAGTGTCCGGGCAATGGTGTTGTTGGGTACCCACCCCTGCTGGAGGATCTCGATGATCTTCCAATCGGTTTCATCCGGCTGTAGACCCAGAGGCATGACCTACAGTACCGTATCTACCGGGGTGTAGGCAAGATTGAAGGCATCCGCCACCGCCCGATGGGTGACTTTTCCCTCATAGAGATTCAGTCCTTCCCGAAGATCCGGGTACTTCCTGCAGGCTTCCTCTACCCCTAGATCCGCCAGCTTCAGCCCGTAGAGGAGGGTAGAGTTCGTCAAGGCGAGGGTCGAAGTGAGGGCTACAGCACCCGGCATGTTGGCCACACAGTAGTGCACGATCCCATCCACCGTATAGATGGGATCGTCGTGGGTAGTGGGACGGGTTGTTTCCGTACAGCCCCCCTGATCGACAGCCACATCCACGATCACCGCATGCCGCTTCATGAGCTTGAGGTGTTCCCGGCGAATCAGTTTGGGTGCCCGGGCGCCGGGGATCAGCACGGCTCCGATGAGTAGGTCGCATTCCCGCACCGTCCGTTCCAGGTTTTCCGCGGAGTTGAACAGGGTATTCACTTGTCCGTGGAAGATGTCGTCGATATAGGCTAACCGGTTGGGATTGATATCCAGCACTGTCACATCCGCTCCCATCCCAAAGGCAATCCGGGCGGCGTTGAACCCTACCACCCCTCCTCCCACGATAGCCACCTTTCCCCGCTGGACCCCCGGCACTCCTCCCAGAAGGATCCCCCTGCCCCCAAAGGGTTTTTCCAGGTACTTGGCCCCTTCCTGGATGGAAAGTCGACCGGCGATTTCGCTCATGGGCTTCAGGCAGGGCAGGGTACCGTCTTCAAGGCGGATCGTCTCGTACGCCACAGCCTTGATCCCCCTCCCCATGAACTCCCGGGTAAGAGTTTCGTCCGCTGCCAGGTGAAGGTAGGTGAAAAGGATTTGACCCTTGCGGAACAGGGGATACTCGGAAGGTTGGGGTTCCTTCACTTTCACGATCATATCGCAGGTTTTGAAGATGGCCTCAGGGGAAGGTTCGATCCGAGCGCCGGCGGCTATGTACTCCTCGTCCGTGAAGCCAGCCTCGGTTCCCGCCCCTGCCTCGATATACACCGGATGTCCGTGGGCTACGTAGGATTTGACGCAGGAGGGAGTGAGTCCCACCCGGTACTCATGTTTCTTGATTTCCTTTACGCATCCAACCTTCATGGAATCCTCCTTTTACTACGATATTCGTAATTATAAAGCTATATTAGTACGATATTCGCAGATTGTCAAGAGGGCGTTCATCTGGCGGGGTGGGGGCGCACGAAATTTTTGTGAAACGTAAAACAATCGAAACGTCAGCCTTTGACAGGTGGCAACGGATCTTTCTATAATGAGCAGACAAGGGTACGCTGACAGGGGGATTCATGAAAGGATGGAAAGGCAGGGTGTCTCTCCGGATCAACACGAAGTTCACCCTGGCAATTCTCTTGGTAACCCTGTCCTTCCTCTGCGCCATCTTTCTCATCAGTCGGGACATGTTGAATACCTTTTCTCTCCAGACGGCGGAAGAAATGGCTTCCGTGATCCTGGAAGGAACGGACGCCCGAGTAAAGGATTTCTTCGATCAGATGGAAGCCCTTTGCCGAAGCCTATCGTATACCCAGGCTGTGCTGTCCATCGATCCAAAGGGGATGCGGGATCTGTTCATCGCATCGGTGCTGTCCCGAAAACGATACCTTCGAGCCGTCTACCTAGGAACGGAAGACGGCAGGATGTTCGAATGGGGGGTAGGGCCGGAATTTATCGATTACACTCCCACCTTTCCCCCTGGTTACGATCCACGGAAACGGCCGTGGTATCGGACTGCCCTCGAAAAGAACGGGTTTGCCGTATCGGAACCTTACCGGTATGCCAGTGTGGATGCGGAAGGGATCACCTGTGTGCTGCCCGTTAGGGATGTAGAAGGAAGACTTCTGGGGGTATTAGGTCTGGATATCCTTCTAGATAATTTGAAGGCCTTGTTAGAAGATCTAAACATCCCCAAAGGGGGGAAGGCTTTGCTGGTAAGCGCCAAGGGGAGATTCATTGCGGGTTCGTTGGATCCCCAGAAAGTGCCTGGCATAGAGGGGAGGTTCAGCGATGAGGAGGGGGTCTTACGGGTACGAATCGAAGGTTCGGAGATGCTCGTTTCCCACCGTCTCAGTAAGCCGTTGGGTTGGCATCTTCTCGTGGCCCTCCCGTACGCGCAGATCCTGTTCAATGCCCGGTGGCTTCTTACCCTCATCACCATCGTCGAAGTTCTTTTGATGGGAATGCTCACCATCGTGATCAGCATCATCACTAACCGGTTCATCACATCCCCCCTCCACCGAATCATCGAAGTGGTTAACCGGATCGAAGGGGGAGATCGAACGGCGCGGATCAAAGTGGGGGGAGAGGATGAGTTTGGGATCCTCGGAAGGGAATTGAACAAGCTGGTAGAGACAGTGGATCAGTACTCAAGTTCCCTGGAGCAACGTGTTCGGGAACGGACAGAGGAGGTAAAAGCTCTACAGCAGGAGATTACCCGGTTTCGGATTCTGGAGGAACGGAAGCGGATCTATCGGGATATGCATGATTCCATCGGAGCGAAGCTCACCAATATCTTCTTCTGTGCCAATGTGGCACGGAAAGTGATGGAGAGAGAGGGACCTCGGGCAGGGGAAAAACTGAAGGAACTCCTCGACGATGTGGAAACCAACTGCCTGGAAGCGATGAAGCATGTGAAGAGTATTGTGGGGGGACTGGATGAGGGAGAGGGAATAGAGAAGGATTTTGGCGCTTTTCTCTCAGCTTCGATCCGAAAACGACTGGAGATGAAGGGGATCGAGTTTTCCTGTCGGTTCGATCCCCCTAACGCTCTTTCGGTGGGATCTTCCAGTGTTGCGGGGGAGTTGGAAAAAGTATTCGAGGAGTTGGTGAGTAACGTTCTGAAACATTCCGGAGCGAACTTGGTGGAGCTCGAGGTGGCGGAAAGGGAAAAAACCATCCAGATCCGGTTCTCCGACAACGGAAAGGGGATCGAAAGGAAGAATGCCCCGAAACAGGGAAGGGGACTGGAGAACATTCGGTTTCGGATCCAATCCTTAGGGGGTCGGCTTTGCCTTGCCACCGGCGAAGGAGAAGGAACGCAATTCACCTTCGAGCTTCCCAAGGATGTTCTTCGGCCAAAGGAGGAGATTTCATGAGTTCTCCTTCCATATCCAAGCCCTGGGATCTGATCATCGTGGAGGACCAGAAGGAGGTAAGGGAAGGCTTGCGGTACCTTCTGGGTCTGGATCCGAGGGTGAACGTAGTGCGTACCTTCGAACGGGTGGAAACCTTCCTGGAGGCTCTCGATACCCTGCCGGCTCCTGACCTGGTGTTGATGGACATCGGGTTACCGGGAATGAGTGGGATCGAGGGGGTTCGGGTGCTGAAGAAACGGTTCCCTACGGTCATCGTGATCATTCTTACCGTTTTCGAGGACACGGACCGGATCCTCGAATCCATCCGGGCAGGAGCGAATGGGTATCTCTTGAAAAACACGAAGCCGGATATTCTTCTGGAGCAGATCCTGGGAACAGTAGGCGAAGGATCTCCCTTGAGCCCCCGGGTTGCCAAGAGGCTTTTGGAGGAAATCCAGGAGTCAGGGGAACCGATGAGCCTTTCGGATTATGGGTTGACCGCCAGGGAACGGCAGATCCTCACCGATGTGGTAAACGGGTTCACCTATCGGGAAATCGCAGGCAGGTACAACATTGCCCCTTCCACGGTTAAAAAACACATCCTTCATATCTATCAGAAACTCGACGTGAGCTCCCGTGCCGAATTTGTCAAGAAGGCCATTCGGGAAAAACTGGTGTAGGAACTTGTCCTATACTCCTTTTGGTGTAGAATATCGAACAAAACGTGAGCGATATACACCATGGGGAGTATTTCCTGGTTCGAAAAGATCCATGTACCATAGAGGTATCCTAAATCTATTCAGAAGGAGGCGTGCATGAGCGACTCTACGAAAAAGGGAATGTTCGATTGGTACTTCAAATCGAACCTTCTCATGCGGATCCTTATCGGATTGATTCTCGGCGCGGTGGTTGGGTTGGTGGTAGGGCCGGGGATCAAGTGGGTGAATCCCTTCGGGGACCTGTTCGTCCGGTTACTGAAGATGATCGTGGTACCGGTAATCTTCCTTTCCCTCGTGGGGGGGGCGGCCAGCATCAGCCCGGCCAGATTGGGGAAGGTGGGGGTGAAGATTGTCGTTTACTACCTTGTTACCACGGTAGTGGCAGTCATCATCGGGTTGATCTTCGCCAACATCCTGAAACCGGGCTTGGGGTTGAATCTTGCCGGGGTCACGGGAGCCGGTAGGGAACTGAAACAGCCGGATATCATCACCACCCTGTTGAACATCATTCCCACAAACCCCGTGGAATCAATGGCCAAGGGAGACGTGCTTCCCATCATCTTCTTTGCCCTGGTGTTCGGGATCGGTCTTTCCTATGTGGCGGAAAGCGGCGATTCCCGCCTGAGGGAAGGGGCGAAGGTGCTGTTACAGTGGTTCGATACTGCCGCGGAGACGATGTACAAAGTGGTACGAGGGGTTCTCCAGTATGCACCCATCGGTGTATTCGCCCTCATCGCCATCGTATTTGGTACCCAGGGAGCGAAGGCATTCGGACCGTTGGGTACGGTAACCCTCACAGTCTATTTGGCCCTTGTGGTGCACCTGTTCCTTACCTACGGCTTCTTCCTGAAGGTGAACAAGCTGGGAATGGTTAAGTTCCTCAAGGGTGCGAAGGAAGCGATGATCACCGCCTTTGTAACGCGGAGTTCTTCAGGCACCCTCCCGGTAACCCTCCAGTGCACGGAGGATAACCTAGGAGTACCCCGGAGCATCAGCTCTTTCACCCTTCCCCTGGGGGCAACGGTAAATATGGACGGTACGTCGATTTACCAGGGAATCTGCGCCCTCTTCGTAGCGTTTGCCGTAGGCCAGGAGCTCAGTTTCAGCCAGCAGATGACCATCGTGATTACCGCTACCCTGGCCTCCATCGGGACCGCGGGAGTTCCCGGGGCCGGAGCCATCATGCTTCTGATGGTGTTGAACTCCATTGGAATGCCCGTGAAGGAAGGCACCCCTGTGGCCATGGCCTATGCCATGATTCTGGGGATTGACGCTCTCCTCGATATGGGGCGGACCTGCCTCAACGTAACCGGCGATATGGTTGGGACGGCGATTGTGGCAAAATCGGAGAAGGAACTGGACTTGAGCAAGTGGGCCTAATTGGTTTAAATGGTTAGATAGATGGAGCGTCCTTTGGTAATCGGCGGGGGGGTTGGCCCCATGGCGGGGGTAGCCCTCCACGCCCGCATTATCGAACATACAGTGACGGATGGGACAGATCAGTCCCATCTGGATATTTTCCATTTCTCTTGTTCCTCCCGTATTCCTGACCGAACGGCCTTCCTCCTGGGAAAGGAAGGTGTGAATCCGGCCTTTGGAATGGCGGAAGTGTTTCAGGGAGCCTGGGAAGCCCTCAAATCGGTAGGGTATGCCTCTAGGGAAGCTGTGGGCGGAATCCCCTGCAATACCTTCCATGCCCCCCAGATCTTCCGGCTCTTCCAGGAAGAGTTGAAGAAGCGGTCGATCCCTATTCGAGTGCTTCACATGCTGGAAGAAACCGTACGGCACATCCAGGAAAGGGTTCCCCATGTGAACCGGATAGGGGTTCTTTCCACCACGGGCACAAGGAAAACTGCCCTATATCGTACCCTCCTGGAGGAGGGAGGGTACCGGGTGGTGGAGGTTCCGGAGGAAAAGCAGGAGATGGTGCAGGAAGCGATTTACCATCCTTCCTGGGGAATCAAGGCGAGGAGCCCGGTAACGGAGCAAGCCCGAAACCAAGCCTTAGAAGCTTTGAGGATTCTCCTGGATTCGGGGGCAGAGGCAGTTGTATTGGGCTGTACCGAACTACCTCTGGCCATACCGGAACGGGAGTGGGAAGGGGTTCCCCTGGTAGATCCCATGGTGGCCCTGGCGCGGGCCATGATCCGCGAGGTAGCCCCGAGCAAGCTCGCTCCCTATTAAGTTTTTCTCTATCTAGAGGGTAATTCCATGACGAGTCTAAACGATCTGGCAAAGAGGTCTAGTCTTCCATTGGATCGATTGGTGCGGATAGAGGAATACATCCTCAATACAGGGTATATGTCGCCCCAGAAGGTTCGGGAAGAATTGGAATGGTTCGTTCTGGATCTAGGGATCGATGCCTATTACTTTCGCACCACCTCGGATACGGAGATCGCCAAGCATCTGATTGCCTTGAGCGCCTCGGACCTCATCAATCGGCATGGGGGAGGAGGCGCGGGGATTCAACTGATCAGCGAGCGAGACGATCAGGCGGTCTACATCATCGAAGATGAACCAGAGAAGATGCTGGAACTGGAGACAAGGATCGAGGCCCGCTACTCTTCCTACCACCTGGAAAGTTACATTACCCGGGAAACCTCCCGGGGCAAACCCCTTCGTTTCTACATCCTCACCCGTCCCCAGTTCAAGAAATGCCCCGAGGGGCAGTCTCCCCGATCCTTCGAGGAAGCGGCCAGCACGGTATTTCTCAAACGATCCGTCCCCGAGACGGTGGAACGATACAGGAAGCTCTGGGAGGAGATGAATGTCCGGGAGACTCCCTGTGTAGCGGTTTCCTACAAGGAAGAGACCGACGAAACCCGCATCATGATCGGGTTGAAGGGACGAGAATATTGGCAGATTTTTACCACCTTCTCCCAACTTCTGGGAATGTACAACCTCCGGGTTCGCCGAAAGTATGCGGAGCCTTTCTGTGACAACAAGCGCATCGCCAGTTTCTACTTCCCCAGGCTACCCAAGGAAACCATTTCCGAGTTGACCCGAGATTTGAATGTAACCCTCATGATCCCCTCCGGTCCCATCGGTGACCTCTTCCGAGAAGGTGTGTTCTCCCCGCAGAAGGCCATGTACGCACTTTCGGCAGCCACCTTCACCCATCAGTTCCTTTCCCTCCTGACGGAGGAGTACGTTACCCTCCAGCGAGCCCTGAAAGATCAGCCGGAAGCCCGCGGGATCGTGGACAATCTCAAACTCCACCTGATCAAGGACACCTATTCCAGTTACCGGATCGCCAACACGGTGCGAAACCATGTCCCCATTATTGACTTACTGTACCAGCACTTCGAGTCACGGTTCGCGGACTCCAAGGGAACCAAAAAAGAATCGAAGGCCCTGGAAAAGCTGGAGCAGGAGATCCGCCAGCGGATCGAACGGGAGGTGCCGTACAACAAGGACCGGGATATACTCACCTACTTTCTCAAGTTCAACGAATCGGTGGAACGGACGAATTTCTTCCGGCCGGAAAAGAGCTGCATGGCCTATCGGCTTAGGACAGATATCGTGGATCCGGTAGATTTCCCGGAACCTCTCTATGGACTGTTCTTCCTGGTGGGGCACGATTTTTTGGGGTTTCACATCCGGTTCCGGGAAATCGCTCGGGGAGGAATCCGGATCGTTCGCTCCCGCTCCATCGATATCTATGCCCATAACATCGATACCATCTTCACGGAGAACTACAACCTAGCCTGGACCCAGCAACGGAAGAACAAGGACATTCCCGAAGGAGGGGCAAAGGGAACGATCCTACTCAATCTGGAAAGTCAGCAAGCGGCAGACCGAGCGTTCAAAGATTATGTGGATGGGCTACTGGACCTGCTGTTGGATGAGGACTCTTCGGGTAAGGTAGTGGTACGGGAACTGCTCTTCCTGGGCCCGGACGAGGGGACGGCTGGCTTGATGGACTGGGCAGCTCTTCACGCCCAAAAGCGGGGATACCCCTACTGGAAATCCTTTTCCACGGGAAAGGCTCCGGAGCTCGGCGGGGTACCCCATGACCTGTACGGAATGACTACCCAGGGGATCCACCAGTACGTAGTAGGGCTACTGGAAAAAGAGGGCCTCAAAGAGGAAGAGGTTACGAAGATCCAGACCGGCGGCCCGGATGGGGATTTGGGGAGTAACGAGATCCGTTTCTCCAAGGATCGAACCATCGCGATCGTGGATGGAAGCGGGGTGCTGTACGATCCGGAGGGGATCGATCGAAAAGAACTGATGAAGCTGGTGGAGCTGCGGATGCCGGTAGAAAAATTCGATGTTAAAAAACTTTCTTCCCAGGGATTCTTCGTATCCATCAACGACAGGGATGTGCGACTTCCCGATGGTACCCTCATTGCCAACGGCGAGGAGTTTCGGAACATCTTTCACCTGACCAAGTACGCAAAGGCAGTCCTGTTCGTACCCTGCGGAGGACGCCCTGGTGCCATTCATATCGGAAACTGGAAACAGCTTCTGGATGGGGAAGGGAAGCCGAAGTTCCGGTACATCGTGGAGGGGGCGAACCTCTTTATCACCGAAGATGCCCGGCTTCGCCTGGAAGAGCAGGGGGTGATAGTTCTGAAGGATGCCTCTACCAACAAAGGAGGTGTCACTTCCTCCTCCCTGGAAGTGTATGCCTCCCTCGCTCTCACCGACGAGGAGTACGACAAACATCTCCGAGTACAGAACGGGAAAATCCCCCCCTTCCGCAAAGCGTATGTGGAAGCCATCATCGAAAAGATCAAGGAGAATGCACGAGCAGAGTTCGAGCTTCTCTATCGGGAATGGAAGCAGAGTGGTACTCCCCTGACGATTCTTTCCAACCAGGTAAGCGGGAAGATCAACCAGATCACCGATGCGGTCCGGGAATCTACCCTCGTGCGGGATCCGAAGATTGTACACCGGGTGCTGGAGTCCTACACCCCCAAGCCGCTCCTGGATTTTCTCGGGCTGGACACCATCCTCAAGCGGGTTCCCCCTTCCTACATCCAGGCCATCACCGCTACGAAGATCGCCACCGACTTCGTGTATGGGAAAGGGTTACGGGCTAACGAGGTGGACTTTGCCGATTTCATTACCTCGTTGCGGGGATAAGGGAACTGCTGTCTGCTAATTCGGGAAAGGGAGACTCGGTTTGCCAGCCCCGCTTGCCCGTTCTTCGGTAGTGTTCCAACCGCCGAAGGGTGAGTTCGGCAAACACAGGATCGATGTCCATGGTGTAGCACCGTCTCCCCAGGATTTCGCAGGCAAGGAGGGTGGTGCCCGAGTGGGCAAAGAAATCGGTCACCAGATCCCCTGGACGACTAGAGGCTTCGATGATCCGACAGAGGGCTAGAAGGGGTTTCTGAGCGTAGGCGCCACTCACGTTTTCCTCCATTCGGTAGAATACCTGCTGGATATCCACCCACACGTTACCCGGTCGGATGTAGGGGGATCTACCCCGTTCCAGGTTCTCCTTCCGTACCCCTCCCACCTCCTTGTAGTATCCCCGAAGGATCTTGGGGATGGCGGTATACTGCACCTGGAAGGGTGGATTCCCTTTTGTGTAATAGAGAAGTTCCTGGCGCACCGCCATCCAGTTCTTTTGCGTCCCATACCCACGCTGGTTCCGGATGGTGATGAAACTCCGGGATTTCAGATCGGCGAAGCCCCGCATGAGGATCATGAAGTCCGGCAGAGGCTGAAACCCATCGTTTTGGTCAGCACCGAGGAACACATAGAAGGAAGCGTCCTGGGCTAGAAACTTGAGGGCTAAGGTGACCCAGGCGCGGGAGAAAGCCATATATTCCTCGAGGCCAGTCTTCGAGAGATTCGAAGAAGAACGGTTCCCCACCGTGATATTGTAGGGGGGATCGTGAATCCCGAGTACCGAGAGGTTGCCTTTCATGAGGAGACTCACCTGGTCTTCACGCGTGGCATCTAGTACCCCCACCCGATGCCCCGAAAGGGGATCCTCCCATACTTCACCCCCTTTCAGCCTGCAGTAAGGGAGAAGGCGGTTTCGTAGCTCGGGGGAGGTGTCTATCCGCGGTAGGGATTCGAAAGCCATGGGGGAACTTCGTCTCCTGCCTCTAACTGCTCTGCGCCAGGGCTCGAGAAGGTTCGCTTGAGCCCTATGGGTATGAGGAGTTGGCCTTCCTGGCGAAAGGTCAGTTGTTTCACCAGCGTGGATAACGCATCGAGGAGATCTTCCTTTCCTTCTCCTGTTTTAGTGGAGAGAAGGATGGCGTGGGGGAAATCGGAGGCGAGATGGGGGAGTTCGGATCTGTTTTCCAAAAGATCGACCTTGTTTAAAACGGTGATCACCGGTTTATGCCCTGCGCCGATCTCCCGAAGGACCGAACGGCTCGTAGCCGCTCGCTGGTGGATCCCCGGGGTGGAGACGTCCAGCACGTGCAGGATGAAATCCGACAGTACCGTTTCCTCCAGTGTGGCCTTGAAGGCAGCGATCAGTTGGGGTGGGATCTTACGGATGAATCCCACCGTGTCGCTCAGGAGGACTTCCCCCGCTCCGTTGGGAAGCCGCAGCTTTCGAGTGGTAGGGTCGAGGGTAGCGAAGAGTTTGTCTTCCACCAGCACCTCGGCATGGGTCAAGAACCGCAGGAGGCTGGATTTCCCCGCATTGGTATACCCCACGATACTACCCATGGGGATTTCGGATTTTACCCGGCGGCTCCGCTGGACCATCCGCTGTTCTTCTACCAGGCGGAGTTCCCGCTTGCATTTCTGGATCCGGCGCAGGACTTTCCGTCGATCCAGTTCCAGCTGGGTTTCTCCCGCTCCCCGGGTGCCCCGTGCTCCCCCGCGCTGTTGGGAAAGGTTCGTCCATTTCCGGGTCAACCGGGGTAGCGAATACTCCATTCGAGCCAGTTCCACCTGGAGATGGGCTTCCCGGGTACGGGCGCGATCGGCGAAGATTTCCAGGATCACTTCCTGCCGGTCGATCACGCAGGTATCGGTAAGCTCTTCCCAGTTTCGTTGCTGGGAAGGGGATAGGGATTCGTCGAATACGATCAGATCGATTCCCTCTTTTGCTACCAAGTCCCGGATCTCCATCGCTTTGCCCGTACCTACCAGGTAACGGGCAGTGGGGATCTTCAGGGGCACCAGAAGGGTATGGGATGCCTGCATCTGGAGAGAAGAAACCAGAGCCACAAGTTCTTTGAGGGATTCTTCCGCGTCGAACCGCGATGAAGCGGGATACCGAACGCCGATCAACAGGGCTTTGGAAGGTGTTTGAATCAGGGCCTCGATCCTCCTCTAGGGAAAAGGATTCTTTGACAAATCAGTATACCATAACCCAGTGAGATGTGCTATCTTGCCAGCGAGGAAACACTTTTTTTATCTTTGAACCCAACGGAGGAGATCATGGAAAAGCGTATAAGGCAGTCCAAGATGCGGTGGATTGCGATGGCAGGAATCCTCCTGTCGGTTGCTTTGTTCGGCTCTTTCGCACAGGCTGAAACGATCACCATTGCGGCCCCCTACCTGGGCTGGGTTACCAATACGTACGAAAACGCTGAATACAAGTTGAATCTGGAGGATTCAGGGTTCCTAGCGGGGGTGTACCTCCAGAGTATCGACCCCGCCCTCTACCAGTGGAACGCGTTCGCCTACTATTCCCCTGCTGTGAACTACAGCACCCTCTGGGGAGGGCACTTCATCGTAGACTTTTATCCCTTCGGCGACTTCCTGGGAAAGTACCTCGTGGGAGCTGGCGTGGAGGTGATCCGCATCGACATGGATGCGGGGAACAATATCAAGGTACCTGCGGGTCCGCCCCCAGCTACCACTACCCTCGAAGGCTTCACCCTTACCAACACGATCCTCGTTCCCTATGCCCGGGTGGGGAAGTACTTCGTCTTTGGGTTGCAACCGCTTCAGATCAGCATCCTTCCCTGGGTGGGGGCTACCTACGAGTCGGTCACGGGGAGTGTGAAGTTTTCCGCGCAGTTCGCTCCTCCGCCAGCACCTAAGACAAAAGTTGACCAAACCTTCGATGACTCGGATTGGTATGCCACCGCGGGGATCAACCTGAAGCTCACCCTCTTCCGCTTCATCGATGTGGAGGGGAAGTACCAGGCCACCTTCAATGGGGACGTGTACCATCCTTCCTTCAGCGTGATCGCCAATGTATTCTTCAGCCGGAACTGGGGGCTGTCTTACCGGTACAAGTACATGGAAACTTCCGGAGGAAGCGATGCGTACAACCTATTCGGGGTAGCGTACGTGTTTTAGGTCGTTAGTAGGCCCGCGGGAACAGATCCCACAGGGTAGAGGAAGGGGGGTCGGAGGTAAGGGTAAGGGGACGCCCTGTTCCAGGATGGATGAATCGAATGGAACGGGCATGGAGAAGGATTCCCCCGCCGGGATTGGAACGGCGGGCCCCATACTTCAAATCCCCTTTCACGGGGCATCCGATCGCAGCCAGTTGCACACGGATCTGGTGGGGCCGGCCGGTTACAAGCTCTATCTCCAGAAAAAAGTACCGTTCTGTCCTTCCTACCACCTGATAGTGTAGGAGGGCTTTCTTTGCCCGGCTTTTTCGATAAGGAGAACCTGAAGGTGAGTACACGCTGGAGGGAGCGGGTGCGGGATCTACGATCCGGCTCTTGTTTTTCTTGGGGTCGAACACGAGGTAGTGCTCCAGGGTGCCTGCATCCTCCGGAGGTCTTGCCTCGGTAATGGCCCAGTAGAGTTTGTAGACCTGTCGATCCCTGAACTGCCGGTTCAGGGACGCTAGGGTTTCGGGATCCCGGGCAAAGAGAACGATCCCCGTTACGGGTTGATCGATCCGATGAACCAGGCCCAGGTAAGGGGGAGGGAGCGTGTGCCGGTCACCTTTGTGTAATGTATCTGATACGTTTCCCACACCTTGCGTTTCCAGCCACCTCTGCACTAGTTGGAGGAGGCTCTCCGGAGCTTCCTCTGCGAGAGAAGAAGTCCCTCCCCCGGGAATTGGAACTGCTTCCGAAAGGCGCTCTACCTTTTTAGATGCGGCCCGCTTCTTCATCTTTTCCTGTAGAGAAGGCTGGCCTACCCCCGGAATCGAGGGTTCCACAGGAATGTAGGCCCGTTTGTTCACCGCCAAGATCCACGGGTCCTGGTAAAGGATATCGAAGGGAGGTGGATGCATGGAATCGGGGATTACCGGTGAAGGATCTTCTTCAACGCCCCTAGGAGGGTGTCTACGTTTTCCCGACGGGCAGTGTGTCCCATGAGACCGATCCGCCAGATTTTACCTGCCAATGAGCCGAGGCCTGCACCGATTTCGATCTTGTAGGTGGAGCGGAGTTCCTTCCGAACTACCGCATCATCAACCCCCTCGGGGATTTTCACCGTATTGAGCATGGGTAGACGGTGGGGAGCATCCACAAGCATGGAAAGCCCCATCTTTTCCAATCCCTCCACTAAGTAACGGTGGGCATCCAGGTGGCGCTTGTACACGGCCTCGATCCCCTCTTCCAGGATCAGTTCCAGCGCCCGGTAGAGGGCAAAGTACATATTGGCGGGGGCGGTGTGATGATAAGCCCGGGGGGATCCGTTCCAGTACTTCATGAGAAGGGTCATGTCGAGGTAAAAGTTGGGGACTTTCGTTTTTCGGTTGTTGATTTTTTCCATCGCCCGGGGAGAGAAGGTTATAGGGGAGAGCCCCGAGGGGCAGCCCAAGCATTTCTGACTGCAGCTGTACATCGCATCGATACCCCACGCATCCGGTTTTATCTCGATTCCCCCCAGACTGGTAACGGCATCCACGAGGAAATAGGCACCTTTCGCCGCAACCAGGGAACCGACCTGTTCAATGGGGTTTCGTACCCCGGTAGAGGTTTCCGCGTGCACCATGCCCACGATCCGGTAGGGTTTGTCCTGTATTTCCTTTTTGACGGCTTCCATATCCACAGGACTCCCCCAGGGGAACTCGAGAGTAGTGACCACTGCCCCCAGTCGGGAAGCCATCTCCTGCATGCGGGCACCGAAGTACCCGTTCACGATCACCAGCATGGGATCCCCGGGTTCGATCAGGTTCACCAGACAGGCTTCCATACCGGCAGTCCCTGTACCAGAGATCGTGAGGGTAGCTTCGTTAGAGGTCTGCATGACCTTGCGAAGGGAATCTTTCAATCCATCCATTATGGAGAAGAACTGCGGATCCATGTGACCGAGGGTGTTTTTCCCCATTACTTCGTACACCTTGGGGGAGATGGTGGAAGGACCAGGCCCCATCAGGAGTACAGAATCGAGGGAATCGAGCAGGCTTTTCATGATTGAAACCTCCGGAGACTATTGATTTGGTGATCCATCTTACAGGGATTTTCCTAGAATTGGCAAGGTAAGATTTTCGTTACACCCTATCTTGGTGGCGGGCTAGAATTTCTGGAAACTCATAGTACACAATTCCTTTTTCGTCCACTTCCATGCGCACCCGAATCCCGTCTATCATGCTCTCGATGAACTTTTCCGCCTGCTTGGGATCCATCCCCGTTTCTATCACGATATCGCTCAACGTAAGGCGACCTCCCAGCCGATTGGCTAGCCGAAAGATGGTCGCAGCGACGGAATCCGAATCCTCCAGGGCATTCCCAAAAGGTACGAAGGGGTCGAGGAAACGTACGGGTTTCCCCATCCGGTAAAAGATCCAGCGAAAAATCATAAATACGAAGAAAAGGGGAAATATAAAGAATAACGGACCCCAGAAAAAGAAGAACACCTCTTCCTCCTCTCCCACCTGGTCTTTACAAAGATACCTAGAAATTGTCTTAACAGCAAGCGGCGCGCAATACACCGCTGAATCTCGTCCTCCTCAACCTGTGATACGCCTAACCGCTCTTTCCATGCGGATCAGGGCCTCTTCCAGAATAGATCGAGGGCAGGCGAAGTTTAGCCGTACGTGCCCCTCTCCTCCATTTCCAAAGGTTTTTCCTTCGTTCAATCCAAGGCGGCCATGTTCCAGGAAGTAGTTGGCTGTGCCCTCCCGAAATGCTTCGGGCGCTTGCTGAATCAGTTCCCGGCAATCGAGCCAGGCAAGGTAAGTACCTTCGGGGCAATACATCCGGACACCGGGGAGTCGTTCCTGAACCACTTGCCGCAGGTAGTCCCTGTTCCTTTCCATATACTGAAGAACTTCATCTAACCAGGGAGCGCCCTCCTCATACGCGGCTTTGGCGGCTACCATACCGAAGAGGTTCACCTCTCCCACTATCCCACGCCGGGCGATCTGAAAGCGATTCCGGAGTTCCGGATTCGGGATCACGGCAAAGGCAAGTTCGAGGCTGGGGATGTTGAAGGTTTTGCTGGGGGCCATCAGGGTAATGGTCCGTTGGCCGACCTCAGGATCCAAGGAAGCGATGGGAATGTGTCGGTAGGCTGAATAGACCAGATCCGCGTGGATCTCATCGGAGCAGATGAGAGTTCCTGCTTTCAGGCATGCTTCCGCCATCTTCTCAAGCTCCTGCCGGGTATATACCCGACCCACGGGATTGTGGGGGTTACAGAGGAGGAAGAGGGAAGGCTTTTGTTTCAAACAAGCATGGAAATGATCGAAATCGATCGTATACTGACCAGCCTCGACCTCCGTATCTCTTGGAGGTAGGAGAGGGTTTTCGAGCAACGGAACTCCGGCGTTTCTTCCCACGGAAAGGAAGGGCGGGTACACGGGGGGCTGTATCAACACCCCTCTTGGGGAAGAACGATTCAACAAGCCGGTATGTCCGACGGCATCCGCATCACGGGATGGCAGGCTATCGGAGTCGTACTGAGTGTTCGCATTGGTCGAGCAGAAGGTTCTAGCGGCCAGGTTGAACCCGACCACCACTCCGGGAAGGAGCACGATATCCTCTTGTGCGACCTTCCACTGGTGCCTTTCTTCTAACCATTTAAGGATCGCTTCTCGTAACCCTCGAATTTCATTGGTGTATCCGAAGACCCGATGCTCCAGGCGTTTCCGCAAGGCCTCTACAATGGGTTCCGCAGAGGGGAAGTCCATGTCTGCCACCCAGAGGGGTAGAACGTCGGGATCGAAGCGATCCCACTTTTCGCTATCCGTACCGCGCCGGTCAATGGGTCGATCAAATAGGTAACTCATACTAGGGAGGGGATTGTAGGACAAGGAGCTACTGCCCCTTGATCTCCGTCCAAGCCCGGTTGTACTCCTCCAGGAAAGAGCCGATGTCGATGTACACCTGACACCTTTGTAAAACGTCGTTGGGGGGGTACGCCACCGGGTCTTTCTGTACTTCAGGGGGTAACAGTTCGAAGGCTTTCCGGTTGGGAGTTGCGTATCCGATGAACTCCACGTTCCGCTTGGCGATTTCTGGGCGATTCAAAAAATCGATGAATTGCAAAGCTTCCTCTTTGTGTTCCGCATTCTTGGGAATTACCAGGGAATCTACCCAGAGGTTCGTCCCTTCCTTGGGGATAGCATAGGCCAGGTCCGGGTTCTGTTTTCGTACCGTTACCGCATCCCCTGACCAACTCATGGCCAAGGCAGCTTCCCCCGCGGCCATCATATCCTTCCCATTGTCCCCCACATAGGCGAGTACTAAAGGCTTTTGCTGGATAAGTAACTCCTTCGCTTTTTGCAGTTCTTCCTTGCTGGTGGAATTGATGGAATACCCGAGCCGCAGGAAGGCTACAGCCAGACAGTCCCGCACGGAATCCATCATGAGAATCTGTTTCCTGTATTTCGGGTTCCAGAGGATGGCCCAACTGTCCACAGGATCCGTCACTTTCTTTGTGTTGTAGAGGATGCCGAAAGTGCCCCACATGTAGGGGACGGAGTACTCGTTCTTGGGATCGAACTGAAGCCCCAGGAAACGTTTGTCCAGGGCAGCATAGTTCTTCAGTTTCCGGATATCGATCTTCTCCAGCAGACCTTCCCGGATCATGCGGGCGATCATGTAATCCGAGGGAACGATCACATCGTACTTGGTCCCCCCCTGTTTCACTTTGATGTACATGTCTTCGTTGGTAGCGAAGGTCTCGTAGTTGATCTTGATACCTGTTTCCTTCTCGAAATCCTTCAGTACCGTTTCATCGATGTAATCGCCCCAGTTATACACGTTCAGGACAACGGATTTCTTCGAGCAGCCTGACAGAATCGTCAGTATGCCCAACACAAGGCACACAAGTGTTTTGAACCTTTTCATCTTCATACCTCCAGTTTCTGGATACTAGTATCCCGTTTGTTTATGATCATCAAAAGACAGAACACGGTAACGAACAGGAGGGTAGATACCGCGTTGATCTTGGGATTGATCCCTCTTCGAGCCATCGAGTACACCACGATGGGCAGATTGTTTACCCCACTTCCGGTAGTGAAAAAACTGATCACGAAATCATCGACGCTAAGGGTAAAGGCGATGAGGAATCCCGTGAAGATGGCCGACCGTATTTCCGGGAGGATCACATGGAAGAACACGTAGGTGGGGGTGGCACCTAAATCCATCGCCGCCTCGGTGACTTCCCTGGGTATCTGCCGAAGTCGGGGCAGGATGCAGAGCACTACGTAGGGAATGTTGAAGGTGATATGGGAAAGTAGAAGGGTAGTGAATCCCAGACGGAGGCGCAGAGCGGTGAACAAGGTCATGAGGGAAACCCCCGTTACGATATCGGGGTTCAGAACGGGAACATTGTTGATGGCTAGGATGATCTTTCGGGCGATGGGATGCATTCGATGGATTCCAATGGCAGCCACCGTGCCTGCGGCGGCAGATATGATCGAAGAAAGCAGGGCGATCGCGACGGTATAGTAAAGGGCTTGCAGGACCTGCCGATCCTGGAAGAGTTCCGCGTACCATCGAAGGGAGAAACCTCCCCACACAGAGGTGGAGCGAAGGCTGTTGAAAGAGAAGATGACAAGCACGCCGATGGGAGCGTAGAGGAACAGGAAGACAAGAAAAAGGTAGAGATGGGAGAGGGAAACTCGACTTCTGAAGCCTACCATAAGTTTCCCTCCTCGAGAGATCTTCCCTTGTCGGTAACGGAAACGGCGGCCATGGATAGGAGAATGATCACCATCATGAGGATGGATAGAGCGGAGCCAAAATGCCAATCCCCGGTGCTGAGAAACTGCTGTTCGATGAGGTTCCCGATCAGCATGTCCTGTCCTCCCCCGAGGAGAGCGGAGATCACGAAGGTACTCACTGCGGGCATGAACACCATGGTAGTCCCCGTCAAGATTCCTGGGAGACTCAAGGGAAGGATGATCCTTCGAAACACGTCCCATCGATTCGCTCCCAGATCCTCTGCCGCCTCTATCTGTTCCCTACCGATCTTGGACAGGGAGGTATAGAGGGGGAGGATCATGAAGGGGAGGAAGTTATACACCATCCCAATGAGGACAGCACCCCTCGAGTATAGAAGACTCTGGGGGGGAAGCCCTACCCATTCCAGAAACTGATTCAGGATGCCCTGCCTTCCCAGTAGGACCATCCAGGAGTAGGTTCGTAGAAGAAAATTGATCCACATGGGTAGAACCAGGAGGAGCAGGAGGGTGTTCCTCCATTTCAGGCCCAGCCGGACGATGATCATGGCAGCAGGATACCCCACAACGAGGCAGACCAGAGTAGCTTCGGCAGCCAACAGGAGGGAACGACCCATCACGCGGAGGTACACCGGTTCGAAGAACCTGCGATAGTTAGCGATAGAAAATGCATAATCTCCCGTAGGGGTGGGGCTGGTAAAGCTGTACCAGAGGACCAATACCAGGGGAACCACGATGAAGAGAGATGCCCAGAGGAGGTAGGGGTACTGGAGTAAGTTAGGACTTTTCTTTTTTCCTGATCTGCTCATGCTTCCAGACCGTTCCGCTTCATCACGTGGATATCTTCCGGGGTGAAATACAAGCCGATCTCTTCCCCTATCTTCAAGCTTTTCGTACTGTGGATCATCCACTGGCGACCATCTTCTCGGACGATCATCTCGTAGTGAACTCCCTTGAACACGACGGATTGCACTTTCCCTTTGAGGAGACCGGACTGTGGGTTTACAGTTTGCACGTCCTCTGGCCGAATCAGCACGTACACAGGTTCATTCTGGGAAAACCCTCTGTCCACACAGGGAACCCGTATGCCACAGAATACCACCTCTCCATCCTGCGGCATGAACCCCTCGAAGATGTTGCTCTCGCCGATGAACCTGCTGGTGAATACATTCTTCGGTTCGTTGTAGATTTCCTCCGGTGTACCCATCTGCAGGATCCTGCCCTGATTCATTACCACCACTGTGTCTGACATGGTGAGGGCCTCTTCCTGATCATGGGTGACATAGATGAAGGTGATTCCCAGGCTGGTCTGCATGTTTTTCAATTCGAATTGCATCTCTTTACGGAGGTACAGATCGAGAGCCCCCAGGGGTTCGTCGAGGAGAAGAACTTTCGGCTCGTTCACCAGGGCGCGTGCAATGGCCACTCGCTGCTGCTGGCCGCCGCTCAAGGAATGTACACTCCGTTTCTCGAATCCCTTCAGGTTCACTAGGGTCAGCATTCGGTCGACCTTTTCTCGGATAACAGATTCCGGCAATTTACGGATCCGAAGACCGAAAGCGATGTTCTCGAACACGTTGAGGTGAGAAAAGAGGGAGTACTTTTGAAAAACGGTGTTGATGGGACGCTTATAGGGAGGCACCGAGGAGAAAGGTTCGCCTTCGAAGTAGATTTCCCCCGAAGTGGGCGTTTCGAACCCTCCGAGCAACCGAAGGATCGTGGTCTTGCCGCAACCGCTAGGACCCAGAATGGTCAGGAATTCCCGTTTCCCGACATCCATGGAAATATCGAACAAGACCTGATGGCTCCCGTAGGCCATACAAACCTTGTCCATCCGAATGATCAGGTCCTTTCCGTTTGCGGACATTTCGGCATGAGCCCTCCTTATGTGAATCGATAGCGTTTCTTATAATATAGAATCATCAAAAGAATCAATAGAGACAAGTGGCCTTTTCACTGGGCGGTGGATGAAGGGGGATTCGGGAGTTCTCCCGGCAGAGGCCAGCGCGGGTCAAAGGTGGGGCGAGTGTCTACTTTTCGTATCCATCCAGTGGTGAATTTGGCCCGGATGAACACCTCGTACCATTCCCCTCCCTCGTCTACGGGAAGAAGAATCGTTCCAGGTTCGAGGGTGAAGAGGAGTGAGGCAGTGGGTTCGGGAGATATTCGAACTGGGGCGACACCTTGCGCACCACCTTGCTCATTCGAATCTAACGTTACACGAGGCGCTACTTCGACCCAGGGGAAGCTTGGAGGGGTGAGAAACTCTTGGCGGCGCTGGTGATGTTCTCGGAAGTAGTTTCGTAGTCCTTCAAGGATTAGTTCTGCATAGCTAGGGGAGAATTGTGTCAATCGGATTCTGTCAGTGGGGTTGGTAAGATAACCCAGCTCGATCAATACCGCCGGAGTATAGGGGCTCATGCTGTGCTCGAACCTACGGTAGTTGAAACCGAAGTACCCCCGCATATTGACGGTGGGCAGGGTAGGGCTCTTGGGAGGGGGCCCCACGTTCCCCCACTTAGGAATTGATGAAAAGCCGGTTCTCCTTTTCTCTTCCGAGGTAGCTTGTAGAAAAGCTCTTTCCAGTGTGGTAGCCAATCGCCGACTGGCAGGGGAAGGACGAAAGGGAGGGGACAGTTTGAAGCCCTCACGGACAACTCCGTTCCCGTAATCCGCATGGATGGAGATGAATGCATCCGCCTGTAGGCCTGGGGGTACGGTGGCAGGTACTAGTAGGGCTGTCCAGCCTTCAGCTTTCACCAGTTCCACCAGCACCTGGGCTATCCGAAGGTTTATGTCGGCTTCCTTTAAACCCTCGTATTCGGCACCTGTGCTGTTCCGTAGCCGCTGTAATTCGTCGGGAAGTTCCTCCACCTTCCAATGGCCAGGCTGAATGGCTACGATCCAGGGTCCATCGAGAGGCTTCCATTGGAATTTTGAAGAATGGCTATATGGATCTTTTGTCGGCTCTTCCTGCCTCCCGGCGATTAACCTTAGAAAAGGCAGGTTCACAGGGGATACTTGAAGGATCAGCCCTAGAACAAGCACCCCCATCAGGAAAAAGGAAGCCAGAAGAAGTACCCACTTTCTTGACTCATCAGAGGATCTCACGTATAGAAAGTATCCAACAAGGGGGGAGTGGGCAAGTGAGGAAGGTTCTATTCCCAGAGCTCTTCTACACTCGAAGCCCGAACGAATCCCTCGATGGCTTCGTACTCCGCCAACCCCAGTTTGTCGTATAGGCGAGCGGTTTCCCGGTTCCTATGTTCCGCCCGTTGCCAGAACTCCCTCTGGTCGTGGCCGGGAAACAGGGCTTTGTCCTTCTGGGACTGGTGTTTGAAGATCGCATATCGCTTTTTCAGGAGTTCCTGGGGAGAGAGGGGAACGGCCATCTCGATCTCTTCCGGACCCCATTCCTGCCAGGCCCCACGGTACAGCCACACCTCGCAGGAAGAATACCAGGGTTCCTTTTCTAAACGTTTAAGAGCCTGAAGGAGGGCCGTGAGGCATACCCGATGGGTGCCGTGGGGGTCGGACAGGTCGCCGGCTGCATAGATCTGATGGGGTTTCACCTCCTGCAGGATCTTTAGGATGATGGCGATGTCTTCCTCCGAGAGGGGCTGCTTGGTAACTCGGCCTGTTTCGTAGAAAGGCATGTTCAGGAAGTGGACCCGTTCCAGCGGGATACCGCAGTACCGGCAGGCAGCAATGGCTTCGCTTTTTCGAATCAGTTGCTTGATGGCCACTACGTCAGGGGAGTCGACCTGACCTGGTTTTTTCCTCTGCAGGAAGGTTTCTATTCGTCTATGGATCGCAGAGGAAACCGCGCTGTCCATCCCAAAAAGGATACTGAACTCTTCGGCAAACTGGGCAAACCGCAGGGCATCGGAATCGAATACGGCGATGCTCCCCGAAGTCTGGTAGGCCGTGTGGACCTCGTGCCCCTGCTGTACCAGCCGAAGGAGGGTACCCCCCATGGAGATCACATCGTCATCGGGATGGGGAGAGAACACAAGGATCCGTTTGGGAAAGATCTCGTCCGTAGCCCGGCGCCGTTCCCCCGGCCTGCGAACCGGGTCGGGTTTGCCGCCGGGCCAGCCGGTAATGGTGTCCTGAAGGGAACGGAACACCTCGATGTTGATGTCGTACGCAGGTCCCTGCTCTGCCAATAGACCCTGTAGACCGTGTTCGTTGTAATCCTCGTCGGTGAGTTTCAGGATCGGCTTTTCCACCCTACGGGCAAGCCAGATTACCGCCTTTCGGATAGTGGGAAAGTCCCACGGGATTTCGCCCAGGAGCCAGGGAGACTGGATGCGAGTGAGGCGGGCAGAAGCGGAGGGATCTAGAAGGATCAGGGCATCGGGATGTTCCTGGAGGAAACTGGCAGGTACATTAGGGGTGACAGGTCCTTCTACCGCCTTGGCGATGATCTCCGCTTTGTGTTCCCCAAAGGCTAGAAGAAAGATCCTCCGGGCTTTCAGGATCGTTTCGATTCCCATGGTTAGGGCTCGCCGGGGTACGTACTCTTCCCCAAAGAAATCGCTTGAAGCGTCTATCCGGGTTATCTTATCCAGGTGGATCAAACGAGTACGACTGCTGCGGGAAGACCCAGGCTCGTTGAATCCGATATGCCCTGTCCGACCGATTCCCAGGATCTGGATGTCGATCCCCCCTACCTGCTCGATGGCCAGTTCGTAGGCCTCACAGTGAGCTTGTACCTGGGAAACGGGAACTTCCCCGTCCAGCAGGTGAATGTGGGAAGGGGGTATGTCCACGTGCCGAAAGAATTGCTCGTGCATGAAGTGCCAGTAACTCTGCTGCTCGTCTCGCCGGATCGGGTAGTACTCATCCAGGTTGAAGGTGAAAACATTGGCGAAGGAAAGCCCTTCCTGACGGTGGAGGCGAATCAGCTCCTCATAGATTCCCAGGGGAGTAGAACCCGTTGCCAGCCCCAACACGCAGTGCGTACCTTCCTGGCTGCGGCTGCGGATCAGGCGGGCAATTTCCCCCGCGACCCATTGGCAAGCCTCCTTGGAGTTCTTGCAGATTCGGGTAGGAATCCGCTCCAGATCGGTGAGGTTGCTGGATACCATACAAAGGGTAGCATAGTTGAAATATTTTTTCTTGACAAGGGGTGAATTTGGCATATAAACTGGTTTTATTGAAATATTATTTCAGATAATCAAAATAAGGTTGTTATTGCATGTTGGTTACAAAATCCCAAAGCTCATTAGTTCGGATATCCAGTTATCGACAAAAAAATGAACATCATCTTATTGGCATTATGTCCGGTACTTCGTTAGATGGGATAGACGCAGTTCTTATTTATCTCTGTACGGATTCACACGGGGGTATTACATCTTTTACGATAGAGGGGAACTCTTATTTAGCGTATACCCAGGAGTTTAAAGATGTTCTTTTGGCACTATGTACACCGAACACGGCTCGCATCGATGCTCTTGTCTATGGGCATTCCGCTCTTGCAGAATGGTATGCAGCATCAGTTGAACAACTACTTAAGCAGACCAATCGAACGGCAGATAGTATAGACGCTCTGTGTCTCCATGGGCAAACCGTATGGCATGCCCCTTTGCCGCACGAATATCCTGGACCTAATGGAAGATTAATCCAAGCTCGGGGAACATTACAAATCGGATCTGCTCCCCTTTTACATGAACGTACAGGTATTCCTGTCATCCATGATTTCAGATCCCGTGATATGGCTGCAGGTGGGGAAGGAGCTCCTTTAACACCGATTGTAGATGCGATCTTTTTTCGGCATACCGAGCGGGGGCGTATTGTCCAGAATATTGGAGGGATCGCCAATGCTACCGTTATACCCGCCGGCATAGGCAAAGGGGGCGTGTATGCATTTGATACTGGACCTGGAAATATGATTATAGATGAATTGGTAAAACGATTTACCTGCGGAGAACTTAGATACGATAAGGACGGGCAGTTATCCGCCAAGGGGCATGAGGATAAAGGAATCATCGAATTATGCATGGAAGATCCGTATTTTGCACGAACCCCCCCCAAAAGCACAGGCAGGGAAGTATATGGGGTAGAATTTGCCTCCCGCTTTGCGGAACGATGTAGATTAGCAGGGCTTTCCGAAGCGGATACTCTGGCAACAGCGACCGCATTCACTGCGGAGTCAATCGTAAGAGCCTATGAAGATTTTATCTTCCCTCAGGTATCCATCCACGATGTAATCGTGGGAGGAGGCGGCGCGTTAAATCTTACTCTTATGGGAATGATCCGAGAGAGGCTCCCTAAGGGTATATCCCTAAAAACCACTGCTGACTATGGAATCCCAGTAAACACTCGGGAAGCTGTAGCGTTTGCCATACTGGGACATGAGGCCCTCATGGGTCATGCGGCTAACATGCCGAGTGTTACTGGGGCCACACATGAAGTAATTCTAGGGTGTATTACCCTATGATGTATTATAGGAGGTATCGTATGAAACGAATTGTAGGAATGTGGATTGTGTTTGTAGGGATTTTAGGCTTTGTCCTTGTGCCTTCGGTAATAGGCCAGGGCAGAGTGCTCACCATCGGTGTAGATCAGGAAGCGATAGGGTTAGACCCCCATATCGTAACCTCCTTCTCTTCCCTACGTAGGATAGATCTACTATACAATAAACTGGTTCGTCATGACGAGAATTTGAAAATCGTCCCGGATCTAGCCGAATCATGGGAAATTCCTGATAATCAAACCTATATTTTTAACCTCCGTAAAGGAGTGAAGTTTCATGATGGTACCGAACTTGTTGCCCAGGATGTGGAGTTTTCGTTGAATCGTATCATGGATCCCAAAACAGCATCGCCAGGTCGATCTTACCTCACCAATGTAAAATCGGTTGAAGTTTTATCCCCCTACCGAATTAAAATCAACCTCAATGCTCCCCTTGCATCTTTACTGGAAGGGCTTGCTCACAACAACTGCTCTATTGTGTCTAAAGAGGCGGTACAAAAACATGGAAATCTTCAAAAAGTCGCTGTAGGGACAGGCCCGTACATGTTGAAGGAATGGATACCTGATAATTCAATGACGTTGATAAAAAACCCGTACTACTTCGAAAAAGGATTGCCGTATTTTGATACGGTAATTTTTCGAGTAATCCCTGAACAAGCCTCCTTATATGCTGGTGTAAAGGGGGGGTCACTCGATATGGCCCAGATCAATGATGCCAGCACGATACAGATCGCAAAACGAGACCGAAGTATAGAAGTTTTGCAAAAGCCAGGGATCAATGTGCGCACCTTTGGGTTCAATACCACCCGGAAACCATTTGATGATATCCGGGTACGTCAGGCCCTTTCCCTTGCAATAGATCGAAATGAGATTGTGGCAGTAGCGGAGATGGGAATGGCACAACCGACAGGGCCGATTCCTGCAGGTGCAACCCAGTGGGCCATGCCTCTCAACAAACTCCCCTATTATTCTCCGGATCTTGGTAAAGCAAAAACTCTTTTGGCTCAGGCAGGTTTTCCCAATGGTTTTACATTTAAGATCGTGACTTCTCCTTCTTTTGAGGGTGGGCTTTCAGTGGCTCAGGTGATCCAGAATCAGCTTAAACGAATCGGGGTAAATGCAGAACTCGAAGTCGTGGAATGGGGTATCTATATTGATCGCTGGGTCAAACGAGATTTCGAGGCAATGGTTGAGTTGAGAGGGGGTAGTGGGGAACCCGATAGGTTCCTATATCGCATGATTCACTCTACGGGAGGGGTGAATAATTTCCTATTTAAAGATTCCGTTGTAGATAGGTTGTTGGACAGAGGCCGCGTGCTCACCAACTATGCCGAGCGCAAACCGGTTTATGACGAGCTTCAAGTGGTTCTTGCAGAAAAGGCACCCATCATTTTCCTGTATTGTCCATTTGAGACACATGTGTTGAGCAAGCAACTGAAAGGATTCAAACAGGTTGGTAATGGTAGTCTCTACTACTTGGTGCAAACACAAAAATAACGAAAGTAATCCAAGAATATTCTACGTAGAATAGCCGGCCTTTTGCCGGCTATTCATTCTACTCGCAGAAGGATAAGGGATTCCATAGATGGGAAGATATATTGTACAAAGGGTACTCTCCTTAATACCTGTGCTTCTAGGAGTGTCGATTATTGTGTTTTTCCTCGTCCGATTGATTCCAGGCTCTGCGTTACAAATGTATCTCGGGACGCAAGTGGAGGCAACCCCTGAACAAATGGAAGAGCTTCGGCGCATCTTTGGAGAAGATCGACCGATCCCAATCTTGTATTTCGAATGGTTGGGTCGCCTTTTACAGGGAGATTTCGGCTATTCTTTAAGAACGGGCCGCAAAGTATTACCGGATATTCTCCAGAGGTTACCCTTGAGCTTTGAGTTGACTTTGTATGCTCTTACCCTATCGTTATTGATCGGGATTCCTCTAGGTATCCTGGCAGCCATTAAACTGAATCCGGTATTGGATGTGTTAATTCGTATCTCGGGACTGTTCGGCCTTTCCTTACCACAATTTTGGCTTGCCTCTTTGATGGTCATCGCTTTTTCTGGATTCCAAGGATGGATCCCTATGGGGAACTATGTGGGTTTTTTAGATGCTCCCTTTCAAAATTTACGAATGCTTTTCTTTCCAGCCCTGGCTATTGGGGTGGGTTTATCTGCAGTAATCATGAGGTATACCAGAAATAGCATGCTGGAAGTGATTCAGATGGATTATATCCGAACGGCCCGGGCAAAAGGGTTATCCAAACGGGTAGTACTTATACGCCATGCCCTTCGGAACGCGATCCTTCCCGTAATAACTGTCGTAGGTTTTAATACAGGGTACCTTCTTGGGGGTGCAATTGTGATTGAGGAGGTGTTCGCGTTACCTGGAATGGGAAGGCTGGCGCTCTATGCAATTTATCAACGGGATTATTCTCTCATACAGGGGATAGTGCTCGTAATTGCTACCCTCTTTGTGTTAGTCAACCTGATTACCGATCTGATCTATGCTGTAATAGATCCCCGGATCCGACTTGCCACGGGAGAGAATTGAGCTATGACCCGGTTACTGAAAAATCCCATTGCGGTAATTGGTCTGGCCATCATTCTATGTTACATAGTCATGGCTATTATTTCTCAATTCTGGTTACCTTTCGATCCGTTACAGATGGAGGTTTCTCGTATCTTGGAAGCCCCTTCGGTTGTCACTGGACACGTATTTGGTACCGATGAGTTTGGAAGAGATGTGTTGAGTAGGATTATGAAGGGGGCCGGTATTTCGATAGTGATTGCCATTTCTGCTACAGCTATTGGTTCGTGTATAGGAACTTTAATGGGTGTGTGGGCTGGATTTTTAGGGGGTGCATGGGATCACTGGATCATGCGGGGGATGGACATACTCTTTTCTTTTCCATCCCTTTTACTCGCTATTTTTATCATGGCTGTCTTAGGGGAAAAAACTTATAACGTAATCGTGGCAATCTCCATTGTGTATATACCTCAGTTTGCGCGAGTCAGCAGGGGTGCTGTGCTCGCTATTAAGGGAAGCGAATTTATCCGGGCTGCTTTTTCTAGTGGAGCAGACCGTAGGTACGTGTTGTCCCGTCATATAATGCCAAACATCATGATGCCAATCATTGTACAGTGTTCCCTTTCGTTGAGCGTAGCTATTTTACTTGAATCGGCACTGAGCTTCCTGGGGCTAGGGGTGCAACCCCCTCAACCCTCCTGGGGGAACATGTTGAGCAGTGCACGGAAAGTAATGTTACTGGCCCCCTGGACTGCAATTTATCCCGGGTTTGCTATCATGGGAATAGTCTTAGGATTCAATTTATTGGGTGATGGGTTACGGGACATTTTAGATCCCCGACTTCGAAACTTAAAGTAGGGTAAGTGAAGGATGGAAAAGGAGCAACCAGTACTCAGTGTACGGAACCTTCGCGTATACTTTCATACCTCCACCGGTATCTTGAAGGCTGTGGATGGCGTTTCCTTTGATATACAAAGGGGAGAAGTTTTTGGGATTGTTGGTGAATCAGGGTCCGGGAAAAGTGTTACGAACCTCTCGATACTTCGCCTCGTAGCGTGTCCACCAGGACAAATAGTGGAGGGAGAGATCCTGTTCAAAGGGAGGGACTTGTTATCCGTGAAAGAAACCGAATTGCAGATGGTTCGGGGAGGGAATATTTCCATGATTTTCCAGGACCCCATGACATCTTTGAACCCTCTGTTAAGAGTATCCCTCCAAATTGCTGAAGCTCTCGAACTGCACTATGGTCTTTCGCGGATCGAAGCGGAGAGGAAAGCGGTAGAACTTTTAAAAGTTGTAGGGATCCCCGATGCGGAAACCAGGGCAAGGCAATATCCCCATCAGTTTTCCGGTGGAATGAGACAACGAGTTATGATTGCTATGGCCATAGGATGTAATCCGGATCTCTTAATAGCCGATGAACCTACCACAGCCTTAGATGTAACTATCCAAGCTCAAATTCTTGACCTGGTCAAACATCTGTCGGAGGTACGAACTATGTCGGTAATTCTAATCACCCATGATCTAGGAGTGGCGGCAGGTATGTGTGACACCCTAGCTGTGATGTATGCGGGTAGAATAGTGGAAATGGCGTCGGCAGATTCCTTATTTCAAGACCCTAAACACCCATATACCCGTGGGTTATTGGCCTCGGTACCTCGGATTGATAGAATTGGGATAGAAAGACTGTACTCTATACCTGGGAGCCCCCCTAATCTGATAGACTTACCCGAAGGGTGTGCTTTTTCTCCACGCTGTGCTCAATCCCTTCCGATATGCACCCAATTGTATCCCCCCATAACCGAGATAGAGGAAGGATCGAAGGGGAAACGCACGGTCCGCTGCTGGTTGTATGCTACTCAGCAGGGGGAAGCACGAGGATGAAACCCGAACAACCTTTGGTAGAAGTGAAAAAATTAAAGGTGTACTTTCCCATTGAAAAAGGTATTCTGTTGCGAAAGCAGATTGGTTGGATTAAAGCTGTGGATGGTGTGAGTTTTTCCATACAAAAAGGAGATTCGATAGGTCTTGTGGGTGAATCTGGTTGTGGAAAAACAACCACAGCCCTGGCGATAGCGCAGTTACAACGGATAACCGAGGGACACATAATTTTTGAGGGGAAAGACCTTACTACCTTACCTCCCTCTGCATTGTGTGCGGAAAGGCGAAACTTTCAGATGGTATTCCAGGATCCCTACTCTTCCCTGGATCCACGGATGACAGCTTTTGAATCTATCGCTGAACCTCTCAGAGTTCAAGTACGCCGTGGGACCTTAAAACTGAAAGAAACCGAAATTTGTCAGAAGGTCTTTGAGCTGTTGGATAGAGTAGGTTTATCACGAGACTTTGCTCATAGGTATCCGCATGAGTTTTCCGGAGGACAGCGACAGCGAATCGGAATTGCAAGAGCTCTTGCCCTTTCCCCAAAGCTAGTTATTGCAGATGAGCCTGTAAGCGCATTGGATGTGTCCATACAGTCACAAGTGCTCAACCTAATGAAAGATTTACAACAAGACTTGGGCCTTACATACCTATTTATCGCACATAACCTGGCTGTGGTGATGTATTTTTGTAACCGTATTCTGGTAATGTACCTGGGAACGATTGTTGAAGATGCATTGCCAGACATGCTGTGTCGAGAACCGCTTCATCCCTACACTAAAGCCCTTCTTTCGGCAGTCCCCATTCCGGATCCGTCCCAAGAACGGAATAGAACAAGGATTCTCCTGAAAGGGGATGTGCCTTCACCGATCCAGGATCGGCGTGGATGCCCCTTTGTGGATCGATGTCCAGTTGCACTCACGATTTGTGCAGACCAGCGACCTTCCCTTGTGAGAGTTCGGGAAGGCCAACGAGTTTCCTGTCATTTATATAGGGAAGAGGGCAAGTATCATGACTATTCGGATTGAAAGGGCAATACCACAAGACATTGAAACCTGTGTACGGATTGCCTGTGACAGTGAAATTGGTCAGCGTTATGGATTCGAGGGCAAAATGATGACAGAAAAGATGGTAAAACATCTAGAGGCAGGAGGTCTCATTTTAGTAGCTCTCGAATTGGAGTCCATGTTGAAGGATACTCCTGAAGGGCATAGGATTGATCCTCGACTGCGAAAGGTGATTGGCTTTGCCTGGATAGATGAGAAAGGAGGGTTTGGACAAGCTCCATACCTTAAGTTAATTGCAATTGATCCTTCGAAACAGAACATGGGGATAGGATCTCTCTTGCTCAAGGCCTTTGAAGACCATACAAGAGGCATGGGACGTGGATGGTTTCTTCTGGTTTCACACTTTAACACCAGGGCTATCCGTTTCTACGCAAGACACGGGTATACCCAAGTCGGGGCACTGCCCGATTTTGTAAAAACAGGGATTACCGAACTAATCATGTACAAAGCCCCTCAAAACTATGCCTAGCAGATTTTCTTCCCTTGAGGAAAAAGTTCAGAGACTCACTCTCGAAGCAATCGAACGACAATGGTTTGCCGGAGCCGTGATTCGGTGTGAAAAAGGTGGAGAACTGGTGTATGAAGGCGCCTTTGGACATGCCCTGAAAACCGAGGGATTATGTATACCGATGGATACTGATACAGTGTTTGACATCGCTTCCCTTACTAAGCTCTTCACTACTACTGCGATTTTACGGCTCGCTAGTGTGGGTGATCTGGATTTGGACAGCCCCATCTCAGATGTGGCAGGCGGAAAAGTGAGCGAATGGTTCCATACCGGGGAACCTGACCTAGACCAGAAGGTAAAGGAAGTCCTGGAGCAGGTGACAACTCGGATGTTACTAACCCACAGCAGCGGTCTCCATTATTGGTATCCATTTTATGCGGCTAGGAATGGTTCGGGACCCTGGATGCAAGATTATGCTCTTTTCGCTACCATTTTTGGTACCATGCTTGAACGGTTTCATCGACAAAATAAAACGATTTACTCGGATCTCAATTTCATGCTGGCTGGGTTTGTTCTAGAAGCAGTCAGTAGACTGTCCCTACATGATGCAGTTGCTCAAATCGTCTGTATCCCTCTGGGTCTAACGTGTGGGTATACGAAAGGAGTTGTCAAGACGTATCGGTATGCGGCAACGGAGTTTGGAAACCGGATAGAAATGAGAATGGTAGAGGATCTGGGGCTCCGTTTTAATGGTTGGCGTTCTGTGAACGACCCTATTATTGGTGAACCGAACGATGGGAATTGCCATTATTTTTTTGCCAATGTTGCGGGTCATGCAGGAATATTTGCAACAGCGGAGGACCTTTGCAAACTTGGTAACCTATATGCGGGTAACTGTTCGATAGACAGTATGGATGAGGATTTACTCGTTGAAGCGGTGCAAGATCATGGGAATGGCCGAGGGCTCGGTTTTCAGGTTGACCAACGATACCCCTTGGGATGTGGACATACTGGTTTCACGGGGACCTATCTTTATTTGAGCAGAAGGCATCAAATGGTGTTGACCGTATTAACCAATCGGTTGCATGTTCCTACTCCCTGTGACATAGATCCGTATCGTAAAGCGATAAATGAAATTTTTCTTCTTGACATGGCATGAAAAGGACATATACACTCAATCGAGTGAAATTTTATTTCACATAAACGAACATTCGTTACCAATAGGAGGCTAGTATGGTTTCGAGTAAACGATTCCTCGTTCTATGGATCCTGCTGGTTGTCGCCCTCGTCGGTTTACCTGTCTTTGCGGGGGGTACGAAGGAAGAGAAATCCGGCGCAGGAGCGCCAGGGGCGAAAGCCGCACCGGCAACTGCCGCCCCTACCGTAATTCACTTCTGGACCTGGCGGCCGGAGGATGTGGATGTGTACAACAAACTGATCGATATCTTCCAGCAGCAGAACCCGGGTATCCAGGTGGTGCAGACGGCGCACAAGAATACCGAGTACAACACGATTCTTTCGGCAGCTCTGAGCGGCAAGTCGGGGCCCGATGTGTTCCAAAGCCGGGCTTACGGTGGGTTGGAAACCTTTGCCCAGTCGGGATACATGGAACCCCTGGAGAACTGGGTTCCCGAGCTAAAAGATTTCTCCGAGGCAGCCCGCAGGGGAGCCACCTCGATCAAGGACGGGAAGATCTACGGGGTTCCCTTCGCCAGTCAAACTTTGTTCGTGTACTACAACAAGAGTATGTACCAGAAACTGGGCTTGAGCGTTCCTGCCACCTGGGACAAGTTCCTGGCCAACCTGGAAGCGATGAAGAAAGCGGGGATTCAACCCCTTGCCAATGGAGCGAAGGACGGATGGACCCTGGAAGTGATGATGGGCGCCCTGGCTCCCAACTTCTATGGAGCCAACGAGTTCTTCAACAAGGTGATCAAGGGGGAAACGAACTTCCTGGATCCCAAGTTCGTGCAGGCCATCGACAGGCTACGGGACCTGATTCCCTACATGCCAAGCATGTACATGGGAGTGAGCTACACGGACATGCAGGCCGCCTTTATCAACGAACAGGCGGGACACTTCATCGGGGGCTCCTTCGAGGCAGGATACTTTTCCAAGCAGAATCCAGCCTTGCAGTACGATTTTTTCCCGGGACCTGCGGCTAAAGAGGGAGAGCCCACCTACGTTTCCACCTATGCGGATGGGAACTTCAGCATGAACGCCGCTTCCACCAAGAAGAACGAGGCAGCCAAACTCCTGCGGTTCTTTGCCAGCAAAACCACCGGAGAAGCCTTCATCAAGGAGCTGAAGCAGGTTTCCGCCGTTCCGGGGATCGATCCAACGGCCAACCCCTTCATCGCCAAGGTGCTGGCGGTGCAGAAGTACAGCACCCCCTACATTTTCCTGGTGGGTTTTCGCTACCAGCAGCCTACGGGATCTTCCCTGGCTCAGGCAGCCCTCCAGGGAATGTTCGCGGGCAAACTCACCGCCCAGGAGGTGTGTAAGCAGATCCAGGAAGGGATAGCTACCTACTATAAGCCCTTCCAGAAGCAATAGAAAAGGTGGCTCAGGATAAAAAAGGCCGGCCTGCAAGAAAGACCACACAGTAGCGTTTTTGAGATTTAAAAGGCCGCCCAGGAGGAAAGGCCACGATAGAGGGTGCCTGTGAGTCAACAGTAGGGGGAAGGAGGATGGGATGCTTCTAAGCAAGGAGTTACGAAAGGGCTTTTGGATCACCTTTTTCGTACTGCCTGGCCTCGTGATCGTGGCCGTGTTTATCCTTCTTCCCCTATTCCTTTCCCTCTTCAATAGCCTGTTTAGCTGGAACCAGTTGATCCGTGGGGAGTGGGTAGGATTGGAAAACTTCCGCCGCGTATTCTTCACCTCCCCGTACCGGGAGCGGTTTTTCAATGCCCTGCGGAACAACGGGAAATGGTTCCTGGTTACCATGCTGGTACAGAACACCCTGGGACTTCTTTTCGGCTACCTCCTGAGCCGCCGGATCCCTGGCCATGGATTCTTTCGACGGACTTTCTTCATCCCCGTGCTCTTCTCCATCGTGGCAGTGGGATTTCTCTGGGGCCTGTACCTGAAACCCAACGGGCTGTTGAATGCCTTCCTGAAACTCGTTGGAATGGAATCCTGGACCCGTGCCTGGCTGGGGGAAGAATCCATCGCCACTTTTTCCATCATTGGGGTGAACATCTGGAGGTGGGTAGGCTTTCCCACCCTCGTGTTCCTCGCGGCCATCAATGCCATCCCCCTGGATTGTCTGGAAGCGGCCTACCTCGATGGGGCACGGGAAACCCAGGTGTTCGGCCGGATCGTGTTGCCCCTCATCGTACCGGCTTTGACGGTAATCACCGTACTCACCCTCATCGGCAGCCTCAACGTGTTCGAGCAGATCTACACCATGACCGGCCTGGACGGATCCCCCAACTACTCTACCGATACCATCGGGACCCTATTCTACAGAACCGCGTTCGGTTCGGTAGATTCCGGAAACCCTGAGATCGGGATCGGCAGTGCCATTGGTGTGGTGATCTATCTCCTTACCTTTTTTGCCTCCGCGGGGTTCATTGCCTTGAGCCGAGGGCGGGAGGTGGAACTATGAATACGGATCTGCGGTACAGCTCCACCGCCTGGGGTAAGAATCTCCTGCTTTTTACCTTTCATCTCCTGATGGGGGTGTATGTGGGGCTGATCTTCTACCCCCTCTTCAACATGGTGGTCTCTTCCTTAAAAACAACACGGGAAATCTTTCAGAATCCCTTCGGGTTTCCCCCCCTTCCCCAATGGCGTAACTTCTGGATCGTATGGGTGGAAAAGGGGTTCTACCGGTACTTCGGGAACAGTCTCTGGGTGACCTCGGTGTCGATGGTGTTTGTACTGCTCTTCGGTTCGATGGCCTCCTATGGGCTTTCCCGATACTCCTTTCGGTTGTCCCTCGGGCTGTATCTCCTGTTCCTCAGTGGGATCATGCTCCCCTTGAAGGCAGCCATCATCCCCCTGTTCATCCTCATCAAGAATCTGGGACTCATGGACCGGCACCTATCCATCATCCTGATCTTTATCGCCATGGGGCTACCCTCCACGGTGTTCATCCTTTCTGGTTTCATGAAAACGGTACCGAAAGAACTGGAGTATGCCGCGCGGATCGATGGGTGTAACGACCTCTCCATCTATGGCCGGATCGTGATGCCCATTTCAGCCCCCGCGATCGCATTGGTGACGATCTACAATGCGGTTCCCATCTGGAACGATTTTTTCTTTCCTCTGGTGTTCATCCAGAGTGATCGGCTGAAAACCCTTCCCGTGGGACTATCCTCCTTCTTCGGACAGTACAGCACCAACTGGAGTCTCCTGTTCAGCGGGCTGTCGATCGCGATCCTGCCGATGTTGATCCTCTACCTCTGTATGTCCAACTACTTCATCCGGGGGATGACTGCGGGAGCGATCAAGTAGCGGAGGGATCGAGTAGCGGGGGGAATTGGCAGGAGGGATGCGATTGGAAATGCGCAGAAAGAAAAAGGGACGGTTCGATGAGTAAGTTTAGAGAGATACGGGAACGGTATGAACGGGAACTTTTCCAGAACATCGTCCCTTTCTGGGAACGGTTCTCCCCCGATGAAGAAGAGGGGGGGTACTTTACCTGTCTCGATCGGGATGGAAAAGTGTTCGACACGGATAAGTTCACCTGGATGCAGGCTAGAGAGGTCTGGACCTTTTCCGAATTGGCCCGCCGGTACGGGGATCGGTTCCCCGAGAAGAAACTCATGTGGATCGAGTTGGCCCGTCTGGGTGCGGAGTTTCTATATACCCATGGGAAGACGGAGGAAGGGTACTACTTCGCCCTGGATCGAAGGGGCCGCCCCCTCGTGGTTCCCTACAACTTGTTTTCCGATTACTTCGTGCTGGCTGCCTACGTTTCCTACTATCGGGTTACGGGGGAGGAGTGGGCCCAGAAGGAAGCGGTTTCCCTCTTCGGTTTGATCCAGAAACGCAAACCCTGCCCCAAAGGGAAATGGACCAAACAGATACCGGAGACCCGGTCCCTCCTGGCGATGAGTTTCCCCATGATGGACCTATGGATGTACCAGGTGCTAAAGGGTCTTTTCCCTTCCGATTCCCTGACCTCCCTGGGAGAATCGGCAAAGCGCCAGATCCTTCACCTCCACATCGACCGGAAAGAGAGGGTGGTATTCGAACGGGTAGCCCCTGATGGGACTCACCCGGATTGCATGGAAGGCCGGCTTTTTAATCCGGGACATGCTCTGGAAACCCTCGCCTTCCTCCTTACCTATGCGGAGGAACAGGGGGATCGGGTTACGGCAGAACGGGCTACGGAAGCTATCCTCTGGAGCGCCGAACGAGGCTGGGATACTCCCTATGGGGGGTTCTTCTACTACCAGGATTGGAAAGGGTTTCCTCCGGAAAAGATAGAGGCGGATATGAAACTCTGGTGGGTCCACGCGGAGGCCCTCTGTGCTTTCCTTCTCGCGTATCGCTACACAAAGGATCCCCGGTTCTGGGAATGGTTCGAGCGAACAGATGCCTATACCTTTACCCATTTTCCCGATCCTTCCTTTGGGGAGTGGTTTGGGTATCTCCATCGGGGCGGGGATCCCGCGAATACCCTCAAAGGGGGGAAGTGGAAGGGGTTTTTCCATATTCCCCGGGCGCTATGGGTCTGTATCGAAACTCTTCGGGAACTGGAGGGTGGGCAGTGAGTGTACCGGAAGAATCCATCGAGACCTACACGACGGAGCAACCGAACCTCGTTTCGGAGAACATCGACTCGATGGATGCCCTCGGTATCGTGCGGGTGATGAACCAGGAGGACCGGAAAGTGGCTCTGGCAGTGGGAGAAGTCCTTCCCCAGATCGCTTCCCTTATCGAGGATATCGTGGCCTCCTTTAAAAGTGGAGGGCGACTCATCTACATCGGCGCGGGGACCTCGGGTAGGTTAGGGGTATTGGATGCCTCCGAGTGTCCTCCCACCTTCGGTACACCGCCGGAGATGGTGCAAGGCTTGATCGCGGGGGGGAAAGAAGCCCTTACCCGTTCCATCGAGAACGCGGAGGACCGGGAGGAAGATGGAGTGCGGGATCTACAGGGGATCGGGTTTTGTGAGAAGGATGTCCTGGTGGGGATCACCGCCTCAGGGCAAGCCCCCTATGTACTGGCAGCCCTCTCCTATGCCCGAGATTTAGGCTCGGTAACGGGTGCCATCAGTTGCAACCGGAACTCCAAAACCTTTCAGGTGGCCAAACACAAGATTTATTTGGATGTAGGACCCGAGATCATCGCGGGTTCCACTCGTCTGAAAGCCGGCACTGCCCAGAAGATGGTACTGAACATGCTCACCACCGCCAGCATGATTCTCCTGGGGAAGGTATACAAGAACCTCATGATCGATTTGACTCCTGTGAACCGGAAATTGGTGGAACGTTCCTACCGTCTGATCCAACGGGTTACCGGCTGCAGTCGGGAAACCGCCCAGGCAGCGTTCGAGGCTTCGGGGAAAAGACCCAAGACAGCCATCGTAATGGTATCCACAGGGCTGGATAGGGTCGAGGCAGAACTCCTATTGCAACGCTCGGAGGGAAATGTTCGTAAGGCTATCGCATTGGGTAAGGGCTCTGGGCATAAGGCCTTCTAGCGGGGAGAAAGGAAGTTCGATGGAAAGTGTCCTCTTTGTCATTCGGGAACAGACTCCCCGATTCTCCACTACCGAGGGGAAGATCGCTTCCTACGTGCTCCAACATCCCCGGGAGGTACTATCCCTGACGGTAGCACAACTGGCGGAACAGGTAGAGGTGAGCCAGGCTGCAGTTGTTCGGTTCTGTCGGCGAATCGGGGCCCGAAGCTACGGCGATTTCAAGCTTCGGCTTTCCCACGATGTGTTTCGTACCTCTGAAGTCCCCTTTCTTCCTGATGTGGAGCTGAAACCCGGGGCGGATCCTGCCGAACTGGTGAAAGGGATCCTCCGCAGTTTCCAGCGAAGCCTTGCCCACTTGGAATCCCTCATCGATTTACCGAAGTTGGAACAGGCCGTACAGCTCCTGAAGGGGGCACGGGCCGTTTATGCCTTTGGAATTGGGGCCTCTGCCTTGGTGGCGATGGACCTCCACCTCAAACTTCTCCGCTTGGGATTCCTCTGTGTGTTTTCCGCCGACTCGGATCTCCAGGTGACGGCATCCTGCACCCTACAGCCCACCGATGTAGCCTTTATCATTTCCTATTCGGGGGAAACCCCCACGATGCTTTCCGTGGCAACCAATGTGAAGAAGCAGGGGGCCAAAGTCCTTACCCTTACCCGGGACACGGAAAACTCCCTGCGCAGGATGGCGGATGTGAGTCTCGTGGTGCCGGTTACCGAAGGAGTCTATCGGACAGGGGCGATTCTCTCCCGTATCACCCAGTTGGCCGTGGTGGACATGATCTACTCCCTCCTGATCGTGAGGGACCTGGATGGGGCCCGGTCTTCCATCGAACGCACGATGGAGGCTGTGCATCCGCCACACACACGAAAACGGAAGGCAGGAAAGGCGGGGTAGGATGAAACGGCTCATCTTTGGCCTCGATGGAGGGGGTACGGGAAGCCGGCTCCGCATCGCGGACGAGAAGAATCGATTCCTGGTAACTCAAACGGGAGAAGGGGTGAATCCGCAGGCAGTGGGATACCCGGTTGCGGTGGAGCGGATATCAGGCCTCTTCCACAGCGCTCTTCATGCTCTTGAGGAAACCTACGGGTGGACTGGGGGAATTGCCGATTTTATCGCCGGGTGTTTTGCCATTGCCGGTGGGGGTGCCCCCGAAGAAGCTCGAAAACTGGAAGGGGAGTTGCGGGAAGCTCTGAGATTCCGCTGTCCCCTTTTGTTCGTCTCCGATGCAGAGGCCGCCCTGGTAGGGGGACTCAAGAGCCTCGAGGGAATGATCCTTGTAGCGGGTACAGGTTCGATCGCACTGGCACGTCTGCGAGATGGCACGATCATGAGAGCGGGGGGGTATGGTCACTTTCTGGGGGATGAGGGTTCCGCATTCTGGATCGCTTCCCAGGCAGTGATCCGAAGCATCCGTTCCTCAGAAGGGAGAGACCTGCCCACCCACATGCTCTCCGATTTGTGCGCCTATTTCGGGATCCAGAACACCCATGAGTTCATTCCCCTTTGGTACCAGCGGTTCGACAAAGCTCTCATTGCCGGTGCGGCGCGGATCGTGGAGGAGTTCCGGGAACGGGAAGATCCCCTGGCTAGGGATATTTTCATGCACGCGGCCAACGAGTTGTCCAGGCTTGTGGAATCGGTGTACCACAGGGCAGAAGGGAAGCTGGAGGTGAAGAAACTCCTCCTGTGGGGTGGGCAACTGGAACATAACCAATGGCTGCAGCGGGCCGTTACCCACCACCTCCGGGTAAGGATCCCTGCCCTGGAGGTGAGGAAAGCCCAGGAGGATGCTGCCTTTGGTGCCTGCCTTTTGGCTGCTCAAAAAGCCCTGATTTCCGGTTCATTGGATTTTTAGGTTCCAGAAGGGTCACCACTCCCCAGAGGACCATGAGGGAACCGATGGATCCTGCCCCTAACACAAGGGAGAGGCCTGCAAAGGATTCGGATAGGGGAGGGGCGGCTCCCCCTACACCCCCTCCTCGGAACAAGAGGGGAAGGATCCCCGCTATTGTGGTGAGGGTAGCCGTGAGCATACCACGGAAGGAAAGTCTAAACCGTTCTAGGGGTGAGACGGCGTTCCTTCGGCGGGGAAACACCAATAGAGAATTGTTCACCCCGGTCCCGATAGAAAGGAAAAACCCTGTAGCGATAGACAGGGTGAGGGGTATCTGGAAAATCCACAAGGCCCATGCGGAAAAGGCAAGGGAGAAGGGAAGTTGTAGGATCACGAGAACAGGATAGGTCAGTTCTTGGTAGAATCCTAAAAGGATCAAAAGGAGCACACCAAGGGATAGCAAAAGAAGCCCCAGGTACTGCCGATACTTAGCAGCTTCTTCCTCCCATTCTTTCCCGATCTCTATCGTGACTCCCGCGGGAAAGGGATACTCCTCTGCCGCCTTCCTCAAAGGGAGGATTAGAAAGGAGGGGTCCTGAAACTCGGTCAGGATAGTAAAACTGGCGCTCCTCCTACGGTTGGTACGGTAGAGTCGACGGGGCGATTGTTTTTCTATTAGAGCTCCCACGTCGGACACCCGAACTCCAGGACCCCGGGTGCCAGGAAGGGATAGGGACAGAAGATTGGCGGAGTCCCGGAAAAAGCGGTAGGGGAAGGAAAGACGGATGTCGGTTTCCCCTTGGGAAGTGATGGATTTGTCGATCACCGGCTCGGAAAGAGATGTGTAGAGGTAATCACGCACCTCTTTCGGGGTAAGGCCGAATCGGCCGATTCGTTGGGGGTCTAGAATAATCCTCTTGGAAGGGAGGGTTTCCTTGAAATGGAACACTATGTCTAGCCCCCTGATATTTTTAATCCCCAAGGGACTGGAATGGGAAGGGAACTTTCTACCGTAAGCCGAGGCTTTCCTATCTGCCTCTTTCGTACGGTGTACCTCCTTAGTTAGGTGCGCCGCTTGCTGTAGGTGAAAGGCAAAGGCGACAGCCGTATCCTCCAAGCTACCCTCTCCGCACAGGACAACCGAGAGGGACCCCCCTCCCCGTGCCGAATCGCCCAGGAAAAGGAAGCTATGAGGAATGGAGCTGGCACGGTTGCAAATTTCCTGTACAAGAGTCTTCCGCGGGGCGGATAGTTCGAGGGAAAAGGTAGCCCGTTCCCGTTCATACTTTACCCTCACCTGGGCCACCCCCGGATAGTGGGAAAGGAACCGTTCCAGGGGTTCGGTATAGTTCATCACCTGTTCCAGGGGTACCCCGCTTTCGAACTCCAGGAGAAAATCGAGCTGGCTGGGATCTTCCAGGCCATCCTTACCTTTGGGTAACTGTAGAAGCAGGTAGATCCCTCCTCCCAAAAGGAAGAGGAAACCAAAAAGAATGGTGAACCGGGGGGAGGCGTGGAATCGATGGGTAGCCCGGTGAGGGGAGGAGAGGGGAAGAGGAGAGGCGGAGGGATTCGTTGGGGTGCGTGGGGGATGGGAGACGGCAAGGAACACGGGCAGGAACACCAGGGTGTATAGAAGGGAAGCCCCTAGCTGGGCAATGAGGGTAAGCGCGAGGGGTTCGAATTGGAGCCGGACCTGGGGGGAGGCGAAAAGGAGGGGCAGGAATACTCCCACGGTAGTGAGAGTGGAAAGGAGGATCGGATCCTTCACCTCAGAAAGAACCGCCTCCATCGGAGGACCGCTCCGTTCCATAAATCGGTCGGCGAGAATTACCCCCGAGTCGATCACGAGGCCTGCCCCCACGGTCAGGGCAGAGAGGGAAACCACATCGAGAGTCTTTCCCAGGAGGTGTAGTGTGGCAAGCGCAGAAAAAGTGGAGAAAGGAATCGAGAGGGAAACGAGAAGGGCGGGAATGAGGGTGTGGAGGAAGATCCCCGTCAGGAGCACCACCCCTACTACCCCGATTCCTAATGCCAGAAAAAGTTCCTCCAGGGAAGACTTCATCTTTGTCCCCCGATCGTACAGGATCGAAGAACCGGGAATCGAACGGGTGAGCAGGGTCAACTGTTCCGATAATTTAAGAAGGTTCCCATCCCCCTCAGGCCTTACATACAGAACGAGAAGTTCTTCCCCATTCACCCTGGCTCGCCGTTCTCTTGGGATCTCCCTCCTCATCACCTCGGCTATATCACCTACGGTGAGGATCCTTCGGAGGGGAACTTTCTCGACCCCTTCGGGGTTATCGATCAGCCTCAGGAGGTTCTGGGAAACTCCGGTAGCATCCCCGAATCCACCGCTCACATTCCAGGCCCGGATGGCCGAACCGATTTCTGAGAAGGAAATACCTGTAGGAAACCCCTTGTCCGGAATCCAGCGGATCAACAGTTCTTCCTTCCTGCCTCCTCCTACCTCCACCTCCCCCACTCCCTCTACCGATTGGAATCTTCGCTTCAGGCTTTCTTCCGATTCACCGGATTCGAGGGGGAAGGCAGCGATGAACACCGGATCCTTCCGGGGGTCACTTCGAAGAATCAGGGGACGCTGGACTACCGGCGGAAACTGGCGGTAGATACGGTCAATGACTTCCCGGGTTTCCAGGTATGCGTCCTGAAGGCTCGTGCATTCCGATAGGAGGATATGGATCCGGCTCTGTCCCGGTTCGGAAAGGGAATATATCTCTTCCACTCCCCGGATTTCGGCCAGGGCGCTCTCCAGGGGAATGGTGATGATCCGCTCTATTTCCCGTTCAAAAGCACCCCGGTATTCGATCAGGACCTGGAGGGAAGAACTGCCCGCTTCTTTTAGGTACGAGAGGGGGATTTTACTTCCTAGGATGGTAACGGAGGCACCGAGAAGGAGGAAGAGGAACAAATACCGAAGTGGGCGTGGGGTAGAACGGTTACCCATGGGGGCCACCTTTATCCTTGAAAAAGATCCGATAGAGGCCGGGATATACCGCAAGAATCCCTAATGTCCCTAGACCCAGTCCGCCCCCCAGAGCAGCGGCCGTATGGGCCTGTAAACTCCCCCGCCCGCTCAGGAGGAGGGGGGCCATCGCTACCAGGGTGGTATTGACCGTCGCCAGGAGGGGCTTCAGATGGGCCACCGTCTCCTCCAGGATCCCCTCGCCTCCCGGAAGTCGGTAGGCCGATGTAAGGAGGATGGTACCGTTGATGATGGTGCCTAAAAGTACCAGAATCCCCAGGAATGAATTGAGGTTCAGGCTGAATCCAACGAGGTAGAGGCAGAGGAAGCTTCCGCTGGCCGAGAGGGGGAAAGAGACTAAAAGGAGAAGGGGGATACCGAAAGATTCGAATTGAGCCCCCAGCACGAGGTACATGAGGAGGAGGGCGGTAGCGAACACCTGTAAGATATGGATTCCCTGTTCCTCCAGCGCGGAGCGGGACAGAAGAACCGGCGTGATCCCGCCAGCGGATGCGGGAAGGTTTCTGGTGAGGGATTCCAAAAGGGAGACCAGGGCCTCTTTTTTCCCTTCTTTTGGGTGAAATGTCCAGGTGACGGAGGGTTTGCGGTCGGTACGGTGCAGTTCAGAATAGGTGAAGCCGGATCGCAGAGTACCTACCCATCCAGCCTGGATCACTCCTCCTGCGAGGGGAAGAGGCACCTTCCCTACTTCCGGTGCTCCCTCTTCCCTTCCGAGGCGAATGCGGATGTCGACATCCTCTCCTTCCAAAGGAAGAGTGGAGACGATTGTCCCCCGCAGGTACAGTCCCAGGGTATCTAGAATGTAGCGGGGGGTGATCCCATGGAATGTGGCCAGGTCTTCCTTCACTTCGAAGGTCTTTTGGGGCAGAGTTTTCCGAGTATCGGCAACGGCGGAAGCCATGAGAGAAGGTACACCTGACTGATGGAAAAGGTTTTCCATCTGGGAAAGGATGCCTTCCCGTTCCTGGCCTAGGACGCGGAGACGGATGGTTTCCGTCGACCCCAGTAATCGGGAGTTGCCATCGGAAGGGATCTCCAACCGGTACTCGACACCCGGTAGCCCAGCTAGTAGGTTTTCTATCGCACCTTTCACCCGGGGGAACTCTCTCCCGTCGATCCCCACCCTCAAATGGACTGTCCAGGGATTCCGTTCTGAGGTGCCTCGATCCTTCAGGGAGCGAGCTTCGTACCCTCCTTCGGAAAATACCCCTCTCACCCCTGGAAAAGGCAGGATCCTCTTTTCCAGGGCTTCCGTTTCCCGGGAACTCGTTTCCAGGGAGGTGCCGGTAGGGTAGCTCAGGGTAAGCAGAAGGGTATCGGGAAGTTCCTCAGGCAATATACGTTTGGGAAGAAGAGTGAACAGGACACATCCCGCTCCGACGAAAAGGATAGACAGGCACAGGGGGAAGGTCGGATACCTAAAAGTATAGAGAAGGTAGGATCGGTAGGGAAAACACGTGGAGCGAAAGGGAACCGCGGGAACCTGGGGGGATCGATTCCCCTTTACCCTTCGAGGGAGGAACACGAGGTAGAGGCTAGGGGTGAAAAGGACGGCGGATACCAACGAGATGACCAGTAAGCAGGAGATCGTGAAAGCCAGTTCCCGGAACAGGGCCCCCAGTACTCCAGGTATGAGGGCTATGGGGAGGAACACCAGTACCGTCGTGAGGGTGGAGGAAAAGAGGGAAGGGAACACCTCGACCACGGCTTTGCACATATCCTCCGTTCCCGTAGCCCTTCGCCGGTGCAGGCTCTCCAGGACGACGATGCTGTTGTCCACGATCATCCCGACCCCTAACGCGATGCCGGAAAGAGACACAGTGTTTAGACCGATCTGGGCCAGGTACATGTAGAAAAACACTCCCAGGGTGGAAAGGGGGATGGAGAAAGAGATGATCAGGGGATAGGTAAGATTTCTGAAAGTGAGGAAGAGAACCAGGAACACAGCCAGAATACCCATTCCCAGGGAACCGAGGAGAGCTTCGAGAGAGGCTACGATCCGCCGGGTGGGATCCTGAACCACCTGGATACGGAACTCTCGATGGAATAGGCTGTTGAGATGGGGAAGGCTATCCATCACCTTCCTGGCGGTGCGGAGAGTGCTTGCATCGGGCATCTTGTGAATGAAGATCCCGATGGCTTCCTCCCCGTTCCAATGGAAGAAGGAAGTCCGCTCCTTTTCCCTCAGAGTGACCCGGGCCACATCCCCCACCTTCTCTGCGCTCCCTTGTACCGGCGCTCCATGCTTCATTGCAGAACCTGTATCCACCCTCGAGACCGAGCCCGATACACTTCGGTTGCCTCTAGTCCCTCTATCTAACCCTGGGCCTCTGCGAAGAGGAAGGTTTTCGAGTCTCTCCAGGGAATCCACTCCCGTATCCGCTTCCACAAGGAATTCCCTTTCTCCTTCAGTGAGGATACCGAGGGAGGATTGGAATACGTTGTTCTGGATCGTTTCGGCAAGCTCCGCCAGGGTAATGGTTCCAGCTTGGATGAAGTCCCTTTTCCCCTCCACCAGCACTTCAGGCTCCGCAGTTCCCACGATACGGACCGAGGAGACTCCCTCGATCCTGAGGAGTCGAGAGGCGAGTTCCTTACGTACGAGGGGGGTGATATCCTTGATGGAACGTTCTGACCGGGGTGCCACACTCAGCACGAGAATCGGGTCTGCATTGAGGTCTTCTGTGTACACAAGAGGTTTCTGGATACCGAAGGGCAGGTAGGGGTAGGTACTGTCGATCTTTTCTCGAATATCCACGGTGATGGTTCTGAGGTCTACCTTCCAGTCGAAACGGAGGGAAATGGTGGATACCTCTTCCTTGGTGATGGATTCCATTCCCCGTAACCCCCGCACAGCCGAGAGACCGTTTTCCAGGGGGATGGTTAAAAGGCGTTCCACCTCGGCAGCGGGGAATCCCGGATACTCCGTTACCACGTGCACCACCGGTATGTAGAGGGTGGGCATGTATTCTAGGCGGAGGTAGAAAAAGGATACAGCCCCCAGGAGAAGAATCGCCAGCGCAATGGTCAGGGAGGTGAAGGGACGTAGCACCAGGGTTTTAACCATCCGGTAGAGGAGAGAGCTCGAAGCTTTTCCTTCCCCGTTGAGAGGGGAGGGGGGTATAGAGGGAGTACCACAGGGGGCTTCCATCGCGGTCTCCTACTGTTTGTTTACGATGAGGGTGTAGGGTTGGACCAGATGGTTGTCTAGGTCGTCCTTTAGATCGGCTCTCAGGGTAAAAGTCACGGTACCCGAGTTGAACACGGAGGTAAGCCTGCAGTGCACCCGGAACACCTGTACTTTCGAGGGGATATCCCCTTCCCGTGGGGGCGTGTACGGTTGCGGGGGAGGAAGGAGAGGGTTTCCCTCCACCCGAAGGAGGTGGATGTCCAGACACCCATTCCCCGGTTCCACGGAAAAGGAGGAAAGAAAAGAACTGGTAACGATAGTCCCCTCAGGTGAAAGGGAAAGGTACACATCGAAGGCCGCGCTGGTCGAATCGGTAAAGGTATAGTTGTGACTGAAGAGGAGTTCCTCGTAGCTGGGGGTGACTGCAGTGGTGTCTGGAATATAGAAGATCTTTCTTACCTCCAGGGGGATCGACCGGGGGCCATGTACCCGAAACCGAAAGGTAGAAGAGAGGATTTGCAACTCGTATACGGTGTTCCAGGAAAGTGGCTCGTGGAAGGAAAGGATCAGTTCATCCCCCGCTTGATTCCAGGCGGTTCGATACATCGTTGTGGGGTAGAAGGTAAGGATGGAGTCCCGATTCTCGGGATCTATGGGGGAGGTGAAGCGGATTCGGAAGGATTCGTTCTTTTCGATTCGGAGGGAGGGATCCACATAGGTTCCAGGCTGTGTGGGAGTTAGGGGTTCCCCGGTGGAGATGCAAGCGATGGAAAGGATTTCCGGTACTGCGTCCGGAACTTCGAAGGAGAACCGGTACTCCTCTACCAGGGAATTGCCCCACCGGTCCTGCGCCTCTTTTTTCACGGTTACCTGGTAGGTTTCCCCCTTCCTGTAGGGTTCCAGGGGGGTCCAGAGGAAGGATGCCGAGTCGGAACTGAAGGAAAAGGCTCCCGGAAGGGAGGGGAGCACCGAGAAACTCCGTAGGATCGATTCCCGATCCATCGGTTCGGAAAAGGTGATCTCGATAGGATTTCTAAGGTTCGTTACTGTCCCACCGGAGGGAGGGGAGGAGGCTACCACCTTTGGCCGCTCCGTTTCCTCCTTGGTAACGAAGGTGCGGGTAAACTCTTCTTTCAGGGAGTTCCCCCACCTGTCTTCGGCAGAAGCGGAAAGAGTAAGGGCGTAGGTTTCCCGATCTTGAAGGGGGGACAGGGGCGTGAATACGAGAGTGCGGCCCCCTTCTTCCCATCGGAAGGTCCCCGCCTGGGGGGTAGTGTTCGCTTTGAGGGAAAAAGCTTCTTCGGTGCTTCCAGGGTCCATGGCTTTAGAGAATCGAAGGCGGATCTCCGTCATCTCCGATGCCTTCAGGTACTGTCGGTCGGGGACACAGGAGAGAACCATAGGGGGTTCCATGTGTCGGAACTCTTCCGCAAAGGAGCAGGAATCCAGGTAGAGAACTCCCTGTACCAGGAAGGGGATTAGAAGGTATACAATGGGGCACGTTCTTTTCATACTGCCTACTCCCTGTTACTGTCTCACGGTGACAAGGAGTTGCACCAACTCCTTCGATAAGCTGTTCCCTGCAGAAGTCCGTATTCCCCCATCTCCGCCTTGCAGGGTGAGAAGGTAGTAGTACTCCTCCTGGTCGGTGGAAGGATAGAAGCCCGTGTAGGAGATACTGAGCTGGGTGTCCCCCACCCAGGAATAGCCCTGGGGGATGGGACTGGGAGAGGAGGGGGGGAAGATGCAGGAGAGCTTGATTCCCTTCTGGACAGAGAGTTTCTCGTTGTCCGTGGGAAAGGATCCGCCCCGGAAGGTAAAGCGGAGGGTGTAATCACTCCAGGTGGGAGGCGGCAGGGAGAGAGTTCTGCTCTGGGAGGGGCTACAGCTTTCCCCATCGAAAAGGACCCCGTCGTTCACCAGGAGGATCTCTACCGTGAGGGGATCGATGTGGGGTGTGAAGGTGAGGGGAGCATAGGGAAGGATCCGGTTTTCCGATGTGTCTTCTGCGGTGGCTCCTACCTCCAGGGTGTAGCGAACACCCTTCTCCCAGCCCGTGGAAGGAAGGAAAAGAAGCGTTCGATCCTCCAGCCATGTCCAGGTTCCGGGGAGGGAAGGGGTGATCCGGACAGCCTGGCGTGTTTTCTTCTGATCCATCGCTTCACTGAAGGTGAGCCGGATCGGATCCATGTGCTGGAGGAGTCCCTCGAGGTCGCTTCCCAGGGGAGGAAAGGTCTCCCCGTCGTTCAAGGCAACCTCCACTGAACGAACGTAAGGGGGGATTGTGTCTTCCTGCACGAGGAAGGTCGTGCTGGGGGTACTTGCGAGAGGCATGCCCGCACGGTCATGGATCCCCTCCCCAAAGGAGAGGGTGTACAGGGTTCGGTCCTGCCAGGTTGCTCGGGGGGATATGCGAAGGGTTCGATTCGTATCTGTCCAGTGTATTTCATAGGGAGTGGGGGGTGAGAGGGAGAACCCTTTTACAAAGGAGGCAGTGTCTATTTCACGGTTGAAGGTGATCAGGATATTGGTTTTTACCGAAACGATTTCTCCCCGGGAAGGGAGGATCGATTGGATACAGGGGGCGGTTTCCGATCGGTGCTGGTAAAAGAAGGGGACTGTGCAGTACCCTTCGTAGGATCTGCCTTTCGTATCCCTGTAGGTTCCATTGAAGGATAGCACGTACCGGATCCCCGGCTTCAACTGGGGCTCGGGCAAGAAATAGAGAGTGTTTCCCTCCCACTGAAACCTCCCTGGTACCGAACCCAGGGAATCCTTCACCGAAAAGAGAGCCTCCGCTTCCGCGTGGTCTGGGGAACAGGGGAAAGATACCCAGATCTTTTCGGATATCACGGAATTGGGTTCCGAGGGGTAGGTTTGGATTTCCGAAGAATCCCGGAGTTCCCAGAGACGGCAGGAGCTGAGGTGAGCCCAAAGAGTCACTAGACTCCCTAGAACGAGGCATGTCCCTTTCATTCCGACACCTCCACTCGTTCCCCTTCCCCCAACCCCCGGGTGGGATTCACCACTACACGGTCTCCCTCCTCGAGTCCTCCCCTAACTTCCACCTTACCCTCTAGCCGGTCTCCCAGGAGTACCGGCACTTTGAACAGGGTAGAATCCCGGACGATGAACACGGTACCAGGAGAAGGGGGAGCTTTCGCTTCGCTTTCATGGTTTTTCCCCGGAGTGTTTTCGGGTAGAATGGCCGATTCTGGAATCCGGATTACCTTCCGGATAGGACCCGTAGGAATGGTGAGTCGGACAAACATGCCCGGAAAAAGCTCTGGAAAATTGCCCTGATTGTAGGGAGGATCGAGAAGGATCCGAACCTGGGCAGAATGGGATTGAGGATTCAGGTAGGGCGTTAGAATCCGAACCCTTCCCGATAGGGTGGAGACGGGTTGGGATGATCCCAATTGAACCTGTGCCGTTTGCCCTAACCGAAGGCCTGGAAGGTCCCGTTCGTGCACTTCCACCAATGCATAGAGGGATTGGGGGTCGTAGATAGAAAAAAGGAGGGTTTCCGGGGAGACCTTTTCACCCCTCTCGATGGCTCGCAGGCTCACGATTCCTGATAGAGGCGATCGAATCTCGGTCTCGGAGAGAAGAAGATCGATCCTAGAAAGTTCCGCTCTAGCAATGAAAAGTTCACCTAGTGCAACGTCCCGTTCCGCCTGTAGTGTTTTGGTCCCCAGTTCCTTCAAAAGCGTGATACGCTCCGCCTTCGATCGGGGTACCGCATAACCGGCCCTTAGAAGATCCTCGTCCCGGAAGCCGATCCGTTGGATCTCCAGGTCCCGCGCAGATTGTTCCCATTCGGTTTTGCCTTTTGAATACTGTGTCCTTATCACTTCCAGGTCTCCCCCTGGAATCCCTCCTGCCTGAAAAAGCTTCTTTTTAGTTTCCAACACTTCCGAAAGATGAGCGTACTCTATGCCTTTCTGTGCAAGCTCGGCCTCGGCCTTTTCCATGGCCAGGATCCGGGCCTCCACAGACCGGTGCCCTTCCTGCAGTTTTTCCTCTGCCAGAGCGAGTAGGGCCTCCCGGCACGATACGGTGGCAGAAGCCTGCTCCCGAGCGATGAGGAGTTTTTCCCGGGAAAGAGTGGCCAATACCTGGCCGGAGGCCACCCGGTCTCCCTCTTCCGCCCGCACTGTATCGATGGTCCCCTCCTGGGAAGAGTACACATCCGCTTTTCGGGTAAAGGTGAGGGTACCGAAGGTCTTCAGGGCTGGTTGAAAAGACTCTTTCTGTACCCGTACCACCCGAACCATCGGCGGTGGAGGCGCTTTTCGCTCCGGGGTGTTGGGAGCGCATCCCTCGAAGAAGAACCAACCCCCCAAAAGAATCAAAAGAACTATCCTGGTCATGGCTCAAGGTCCTCCTTCATTTTTCTCCGGCAGTAGGGGAGTGGGATAGGTGCCGAAGGTTCCTAAGCCGCAGAGCTTCAGGATCGAGATTTCCTGGAGGAAGAGTTCGGAAATCCCCTGCAGAATGGCGCTTTTACTTTTGAACACCTCGATTTCGTCTTCCAGGATTGCGAGCCGAGTCACCTCGCCAAGGGAGAGCTTGACTCGTTGGACCGATAGCTTTTGTTCGAGGAGGGCGCTCTTTTCCCTGAGGAGCTGGAGCCGCTCCGCCTTCTCGCGAAGGAGAGAGAAAGCCTGGGTAAGGTTGAACCGTATCTCCTCCATGGTTCGGCTGTACTTGGTCTCGTTCTGTAGAAGATGGAGCCGTGCCAAGGGAAACGATAGGAGCCCCTCGAGGTTTTCCCCCACCTGCGCTTCTCCCGAAAAGCCTCGCCTTCGTTCGTAGTACCCCTGTTTGCCCACCTGAATACCCATGGAGAAGGGGACAACCGGGGTAGGCCAAGCCAGTTTTACTGCGATGGAAAGTCCGGGCTCGGTGAGGGGAAAGGAGTTTCCTTCCAAACTGAGTTCCACCTGCAGGGTGAGGGAGGGAAGGTAGGATGAACGAGCCTCCTGGACCTTGTGGTTCAAGGCTTCCCGCTGGATGGATAGTTCTTCCAGTTCGGTGGAACTTTGCACCGCTAGCGCTACATATCGGTCCACCTGATCCAGGGGAAGGACCCCGTTGTAGTCGGTATCGATTTTACCCGTGGGGAACACTTCCCGATCCAGGCAACCCAGGAGGCTCCGAAACTCGAAGAGGATCCGTTCTTCCTCCCGGCGTAGGGTTGCCAGGTCCAATTCGAGATCCTTCTTTTTCAGGAGAATCGATAGGTAGTCGATTTCGGTAATTTCTGCCAGGGATCGTTCCGTGTGGGCGATACGACCGTGTTCGCTGGCACTATCGATGGCTCGGAGAAGGATTTCCTTTTGCAGACGGAGCCCGATAGCCTTCAGGTACGCATCCACCACCTTGAGGGAAAGCTCCTCTTCCTGGAGGGCCAATAGCCTCCTGCGGAGCCGTAGGTTCTTTTCCCCGGTTCGTAGATCCGCATACCCCTTCCCCCGATCGTAAAGCTCCTGCTCTATCCCGAGGGAAAGACGTTGGCTGTAAGTATCCGGATGGTGGTAGATAACGGTATCGTTACGAGAGTACCCTAGGGTAATCCGAGGGAAAAACCGGCGGTAAGCCAGATGATGGAGGGTTTCCTCGATCTGATTTTGGGAAAAGGAAAGGGAAAGTTCCAGATTCCTTTCCCGAGCTTTCCGAACCGCCGAAAGTAGATCGATTCCGCAGGCCGCACTTGCGCCAGGCTTTCCTGCCTCTACCCCGATTGCACCAGTATTCGGATCCCCCTCTACAGGGAATATAAAAATCAGGAGCCAGGGGAAGAAGAATAGGAAGGAAAAGTGGGGAAGAACCCTGGAACAAGGCGATTGTGCACACCAGGGAAGCCTGGGCTGAGAAAGGCCCTCCTTCATCGAACCTCCCGGGTAGCGCGCGCGAGGAGGGTATAGAGGTAGGGATAGGAGGCAAGGGTCGATTCCGTTTCCTCTGTCAGAAGTCCTGCGTATACGGGTGTTGCCCCATCTAGGAGGGTGATTTCCACGGTAATGGTGTTCCACGGGCGATACTCCTGTAGAAATGAGTCTTCTTTGAGGGATACCTTGAGGGAAAGGGCCGGGGATTCTATCTTCCCCTCGTTCCGTTTCAGGAACAGCAAACTCAGGATGTAATGGGAGTTTACCTCGATCTTTTGTGCATCGAGGGATCTCGATACCCGTACCTCCTGGATCTGGATCCTGGACTCTTCGAGCAGTTTTCCGTGGTTTTCTTTCAGGTACCGGTCGTGTACGATCCTGCCCGTGCCTGTGGCACAGGAGGCTGCCCAAAGAAACGAGAAGCATACACATAGTAAATACGAGTATGCATTCCTCTGTATCCCTTTCATGGTTCCTCCAGCTTTTCAAGGGATTGCTTCACTGTGCGGTACAGGGAGCTCTCTTTTCCCAACAGGTGCAGGGCCAACTCGAGTGCCTCTCGGCTCCGCTTCTCGAGTCCGAACTGCCGGTACAGGTCTGCCAATTCCAGGGGGATCTCCGCCAGCTTCCTTAAGTTGGCTTTTCCCTTTTCTAGGTACTCCAGGGCACCTTTCGTGTCTCCTTTAGATATCCGGGCTTTACCCAGAAGAAAGAGGGCTTCAGGATTCTCCGGATCCAGACTCAAGACCTGGTAGCCGAGTCGTTCTGCCTCTTCCCCTTTGCCCTGGCTCAAGGCTATACGGGCCAACCATTTCTGCGCTTCTGGATGTACAGGTATTTTCCGAAGCACACCCTGGAAAATCCGTTCCGCTTCGAAATAGTTCCCTCGGAAGAAGTACGCCTTGCCCAGGAGGATAGCGGCTGCAGGGGATGCTTCCGGCCGATCCCCAGCAGGAAGTAGAAGCCGTATCGTCTCGGTGAGGTCGTTCCGAAGGTAGGCGTCCTTCGCCTTCGAGTAGACCTGCGGCGGTATGTGGGATGAGGCTTGAATCCTCTGGATCAGGAAGCCGGCTCCATCGTGAAGGATCTGGGTTCCAAAACTCAGGATAAAAGCGAGGAAGAGCTCCATCACCCAACTCGATAGCGAGTTCCCGGTGAACAGAGCCGAGTTGATCGGATGTATGGACCCGAGTCCGGGTGGTCTTGCTGCCACCCTCGGCTGATTTAACGGTTTTCCCTCTCTCATTCTACAGGGATAGAACGGGGGAGTGAGGTCGAAGAATTCAAAAAGGTGAAAAGAATTTTATCCTAGAAGAGGGGAAAAGTGACGGTTGTTATAACCAGCGATCCAACCAGGATAGAACCGCGTTCCGTCCATGGGCTGTTTCCAAGTGCCCCGTATTGTATCGCAGCATGCACCAGCCTTCGGGGATACCGAGCTCCTTATAGGTTCGTTTCAATTCCTGATCGATCTTGTCGAGCCCCTTACGGGGAGTGAGGCGATCGAAGTTTCCGTTGATGGAGAGGTGCGGTCGCGGCGCGATCAATCGATTGATGGAAGTTGTATCGAATTGTTTCAACAATCCCGGTACATAGTAATAGATCCCGTGACCGTCGAGACCTTGTGTATCGATCAGGGACTGGAAATCGGTCATGCAGCACAGGTCGATGCATACCTTCACCCGTTCGTCCAGCGCGGCAACCCAGAATGCCATGGTGCTTCCCATGGAAAAGCCCAACGTAGCGATTCGAGCGGAATCCACGTCGGGACGGGTTACCAGATAGTCCAGTGCCTTGAGGCTGTCGTACACCATCATGCCCCAGAGCACCTGCCCGTTCCAGAGCGTTTCCTTGAATAGTTCCGTCTCGCTCCTGCCCCTCCGTTCCCCAAAATTCCACGCGTCGATGCAGAGAACAAGATACCCTCTGGAGGTCAACGCCTTTCCATAGGGGGGCTTCTTCAGGGAGTCTCTCCCCAGGAGAAGTTCCTCCTTCCCTATATCCCATCGCTGCCCATGGGCATGGTTGTACAGAACCGCAGGATAGGGCCCCGACCGGTCCGCTGGTCGGGCGCAGTAGGCCGGAACAGGCTCCATTCCGTTCAGGTCGAGGAGTAATTTCTCCACGATGTACCCGTCCCATTCGATTGTCTCGATACACTCCGCCGAAACAGGCCGATCTTTATCCGGTAGATCTCCCAGTAGGGAGTACAGTTTTTTTCTAAGGTTCTCGGCATCGTTCATCGGGAGGTTAGCACCATAGGTCCTCCAATTCAACAGGGTGTTTACCGAAAGAGGATTTGGGAGAAGCTCGTCACCGAACTGTTTCGTCGCGTTCCGGGACTGTTCAGGAGATGCCAGGCGGTGTACAGTTCGGCAAAGGGAAGGTCCGCGGACATCCCGTCCACGGGCACTACCACATTCAACCCCCGGAGGGAAGCGCCTGTAGCTGTATGGAGCACCGCTCCATGGGCGGCCGTTCCCGCGATGATTACCGTCTTGATTCCCCGGTCCGTGAGAATTTTTTCCAGATCCGTTTTATAGAACTTGTCCACACCAGAACGGACAACCGATTCGTGTGGGAGGGGTTTGAGGTCATCCACGATATCCTCTGGTGTGGCTGTACTGGTGAGGCTATGGGCCACGAACACTCCCTTTTGCCGGCACAACTCAAGGAATGCCTTCACTTTTGGGATGGAGGCCACACAGCGGGGACGGGTCTGGATCGTACAGCTGTTTTTCTGAATATCCAGGACGAGAAACGCAGTGGATTGGGGATCCAGGGCAACTTGTTTCAACTCCGGTGCGGGCGGGATCTGGATACTGTTCCATTCGTGGATTAAATTTTTCTCCTGAGCGAAGAGAGTCGAAGTGCTCAGAATGAAGACCCATGTGATCAACCTTCTATACTTCATTTTTTACCTCCACATGCAGTATAGAAGATATTTCAGGAGAATTGCAAAGGATTATGAGTTACATCCCATACCTTTAAAAAGTTTTGCAGGGGGTGTCGCGTAGAATGCTCTCTTCGCGTGCTTCAGTCCCGCATCCACCATGCCTTCGCAGATTTTAAGGGTAACGGAAGACGGATCGATCACTTTGATTCCCAACTGTCGTTCAACTTCCGCTGCGTATCCCACCATTCCCGCACATCCCAATACGATCACTTCCGCCCCATCCTCCTCTACCGCTTTTTTGGCCACTTCCAGAATGCGAGCCTTGGTTTTCACCGGATTGGCGTCAGTTTCCGCTACGGTCATTCCCAGAGGGCGCACCGAGGCGAGGGCTTGTTCCAGTTTGTACCGCCTTACTTCGTATTCTTTTGCGGGAATCCTCTTTTCCAGAGGAGTGAGGATAGTGAACTTGGCTCCCAGCATGGCTGCCACATGGAGGGATACCTCTTGGATCCCCAAGACCAGAATATCAGAGATCTCTTTAGCGGCTTCTATGCCAGGATCGCTGAAACAGGCAATGATGACCGCATCATACCCTTTGGTGTTTGCCTCCTTCACTAAGGGCAGCATGCAGGAAGCGGCGATAACGGCATCGTAGTTCGATTCAATGGAAATAGGCCCGGAAGACGGGCATACTACAGATAGCTCGGTATCGGGGCGTTTGATCTGCATGAGTTCTTTCTCGAGATGATGTGTCATTTCCTCGGAACTGTTGGGGTTGATTACCATGATTTTCATGTATTGGATCCTCCTTTACACCGATGCGTGTCGGGTCTTAGCTTCTTGATATCCCTTTTCGAAAGCTTTTAGGTTGAGTTCGAGGAATTTGGGTGGCGCGAACTTCTGTATCGCATGTGTCCATACAGTGGAATCTAAGGGAAGAAGGGAAGCCAAAATGCCTACCATATATATATTCAATACTTTCACACTCCCTAGCTCTTGCGATTTTAGCGTAGCGTTGGTCCGGATGATGCGGGAAGAGTTTTGTTCCAGGTAATGCAGGATTTCTTCCTGTGAAGGGTATTTCATCTGGCCCGTAGAAACGGTTACGGGAGGGATCTTGTATTCGTTGAGGATTACCGTCGCGCTTGGCTTGAGAAACTCCAGCATTCGAAGGGATTCCAGCGGTTCAAAAGCGAGTAAATAATCGATGGAATTTTTGGAAGCCACAGGGGAGAACACTCGTTTACCCCATCGAACGAAACTGGTGACACTCCCGCTTCGGATGGCAAGGCCGAGAATGTCAGATTTTTTTACATCGTACCCGGCAATCATCCCTGCCTCGGACAATACATCGCCGGCTAAAATAGTTCCTTGTCCTCCCACACCGAGGATCAAAAAGTTCATTTCCTCCATAACGCTACTCCTAAATCTGAGTTGTAAGGGATTGGGATGATTCCGTTGGCTTAATCGCTTTGACGGGACACACCTGGGCGCAGACCCCACATCCGTTGCAAAGTGTCGGATCGATTGCCGCTTTGAATTTCCCGGTTTTCGGATGCTTGATTTCTGACAGAACGTTTCCGGGGCAACCCACTTTGAAGCAGGTTCCACAGGCGATGCAGATGTCCTGGTCTACACGGTAGGGCGGTTTAACGGTGCGATTTACAAAAATGCAGGGACCCTTGGTAATGAGAACGGATGGTCCATCCTTATAGGCAAGACATTCCTTCAACCCCTGTTCCACTTCTTTTATATCGAAGGCATTCACGGTTCTTACGAAATCCACTCCGATGGCTTTCACCAACCCTTCCATGTCGACAGCCTTCGCTTTCCTATCGGGTACTACGGACCAGTCGACCCCTGGATGGTCCTGATGACCGGTCATGGCGGTTACCGAGTTGTCCATCAGGATCACCGTGCCACGAGTTTTTGTATGCACCATGTTGATTAACGGAGGGATACCTGCATGGAAAAAGGTGCTGTCTCCAATGGTGCACACACGATCTTCCGGGATATCCGCCAACGCCATGCCGTGGAGTACTCCGATGCTTGCTCCCATGGAACCCATGGTATGTTGGGCTCGGAAGGGAGGCAGCGTCCCCAGGTTGTAACACCCGATGTCTCCTGCCACAGGTAGCTTCATTTTTGCCAGTAAATAGAAGGTAGAACGATGGGGGCATCCCGGGCAAAACACAGGTGATCGGGTTGGTAATGATTCGGGTTTTACCGTCCCTCGGGTGGTGGATTTCCTTTGCGCGGGGATGCCTGCCTGTTGGCAGTATTTCTCTATGTCGTCGGGGAGAAGTTCGAAGTAGGGAGGAAATACATCCTTCCCCCGAACTGCTATACCCATTGCGCGGATCTGTTCTTCCAGCACGGGGTCCAGTTCTTCGATTACCAGCAGTTGTTTTACCCCCTGGCTGAACTCGAGTATCTTCTGTGTGGGGAGAGGGAAGCTCATTCCTAGTTTCAGAAAGGAAGCTTGGGGAAAAACTTCCTTAGCATAGTTATAAACGACACCGCTGGTAATGATTCCTAGGTCTCTGTTTCCCCATTCAATTCGGTTGATCGGGAGAGTATCGGCGAAGGCTTGAATAGTTTTAAGTTTTTCTTCCAGTTTTACATGCATGTGACGGGCGTGGGAGGCGGTGCAGTTATACTTTTCCGGTTTCCTGGGAAAGGGCACGGTGTTCTTTCCTGATTCCTGGCGTTCCCCTAAGGTTACGATACTTTTTGAGTGGGACACTCGCATCACCGTGCGTACCAGAACCGGGATATCGAACTGTTCGGATAGTTTGATTCCCAGCACAATGAAATCTTTCGCTTCCTGGCTGTCCGCGGGTTCCAAGGTAGGGATTTTGGCAAGCCGCGAATACCATCGGTTATCTTGCTCGTTTTGAGAGCTGAAGAGGCCTGGATCGTCCGCTGTCACTACAACGAGCCCCGCTTCCGCACCGGTATAGACAGAGTACAGGAGAGAATCGGACAGCACGTTCATACCAACTTGTTTGGTGGTAACCAGGGCGCGTTTACCCGAATATGCGGCTCCTGCTGCGGCGTCCATGGCCACCTTTTCGTTCACCGACCATTCCGCGTAGATGGCATTACCATAACGCCGTACAATGTTCTCGATGATTTCCGAACTTGGAGTGCCCGGATATCCCAAGGCTATCTGGATACCCGCTTCGTACGCACCCCTTGCAATGGCTTCATTGCCAGAGAGTATTTCTTTCACTTCTCACCTCCATCAAAGCATCCGCTATATACACTCCCTGTCCTTCCGGCAGGACAAGGACAGGATTCAAATCGAGGGCTTTTAACTCCGGTCCCAGTGTGCAAGCCAAATCCCCTACCTGGCAGATCATCCTGGCGAGGCTTTCCATGTCCCCCCGTGGTTTACCCCGGAACCCGTTCAGTAGAGGAAAGGCAAGGGTATTCTGAATCAATTCCATCGCCTTCTTGAAAGAAATGGGAGGAATCCCGATGGAGCGATTTTTCAACACTTCAACCCATATACCCCCCAACCCGAAAATTACCGCCGGTCCAAAGGAAGGATCCATCAGGACCCCGCAGAAACATTCCGCAATTGCATGTTCGATCATTCTTTGACACAGTACCCCATCGATGCGGGCGGTGGGGTTGTAGAGCTGCACATTTTTAAGAATCCGCAGGTACGCTTCCTTCAGTTGGTCGGCTGTTCGGATTCGCAGTGCCACGGCACCCGCTTCCGTTTTGTGGGGCACATCGGGAGACATTACCTTCAATACTACAGGGAAGCCCAGTTCATGCGCACTCCGGAGGCATTCTTCCAGGGATGTGCAGAGATATTCCTCTGGACAGGGAATGCCAAACTTCCGGAGGATCTCCTTCGTCTGAACCTCTGTCAACACTCCTTCGGGATAATTTCGAATCCAGCTGGGGGTAGAATGGGTGGTACGAGTCGCGTACAAATCCTTCGTTGACAGGGGTTCCCGAATCCTTTCTCCGTAGTCCAGCCATTTTTCAAGTGCTTTGAGTCCTGGCCGGATTCCCTGTAAAAGAGGTACTCCTGCGGCATCTAGGTGAGCTTTCGGTTCTTCGTGAAGCCCGGAGGCTGTGTTACTGAGGACAACTACCGGTTTTCCGAAGGTTTTGTACACTTCTATGGCCGCGCGAACGGGTACCATGTACTGCTCTACCTGTGGAGTGGCCATATTGGGGGGTAGATCTTGCAAAATCAAGAGGAAGTCCGCATCCTCCTGAGCCGCGGTTCGCAGAAACAAAGGATACGTTTGTTCGATTTTTCCGTATCCCCATGCATCCAAGGGATTCAATACCGCCGCATAGGGGGGGAGATGCGTTTGTATTTCCTCTCTGCCTTTTGCGGACCAATCGGGTAGTTCAATCCGTGTAGGTTCTACTAAATCTCCGAACAAGCTTATGATGCCTCCTGATAGGGTGAAGGCAAACACTCTGCGGCCTGATGCGGGGGGGGTGGGATATTTGATCAGCAGTTCGGCAGTTTCAAAGAGTTCTTCTAAGTCATGTACCCGTATGATTCCGAGAGTGTCGAACAGAGCATCCTGAACATCGTCTGCCCCGGCAAGAGCCCCTGTGTGCGCTTCGGTGGCACGTTTGGCTAAAGCCGATTTCCCTACCTTGATCAGGATAAGGGGTTTGCCCTGATCGCGGGCCAAAGAGGCTACCTGGATCAGCTTTTGCGGTGAACGGAACTGTTCAATGAAGCCGCCGATGACCTTTGTTTCCTCTTGCCGTATCAGATAAGCCATGTAATCGGTAGCATCCAGCACCGCCTCGTTTCCCGAAGAGCAGATGGTGCTGAAACCGATCTTTCTTCCGGAGTTGGCCATTGCCAGACAGACGTACCCACTTTGGGCCACGAATCCCAAACCTCCGGACAGGATTTCTTTTGGCGCGGGAGCGCTGTAGGTACCCACGTGTTTGGCAGGGTTCAGGTACCCTACGCAGTTTGGACCGCAGAACAGGATATTGTGGTCTTTACAGAGAGACAACAGTTTTCCCTGTAATTCCTTGCCTGAAGTTCCCGCTTCCGCGAAGCCGCTTGCGAATGTCCACGCTGCCTTCACCCCCACTTGAGCTGCTTCTTCCAGTACGGGTAGAACCGAATTCCGTCCCAGGAGAATAGCTACCATGTCTATGGGACCCCTTTCTTCGTACACCGAACGCAGACTGGGGTAACAGGGGAGCTCGAGTACCGCTTTGTATTTTGGATTGACGGGATACATACTGCCTCGATAGCCCAACTGAAAGAGATTATCCAAAACCTGCCTTCCGGGACCCCTGTTTTCACTTGCACCGACTACGGCTATGGAAGATGGTTCTAATAGGGGATGTAAGTCTGGAAATATAGGATCTGCCATAAGATTCCTTATACCTCATGCCTCATAGTGGAACGCTATTCCATTTATTATTTTTAATTCAATACCGCACATTTGTCAATGAGAAGTTATTCTGTTGAAGGGATCTTGAAGAAGTTTTATAGTGAGGTGATGACATGGGAACGCATCATGGAATTATCTGGGATACGGGAACCGGAAACGGAAGGCTGGACCCGCAGAGCCTTTACCTTGGCGTACTATGAAGGGAGGAAGCTTGTGCGCTATTGGATGGAGGAGGCGGGTCTACGGGTAACGAGAGATCCTGCGGCGAACCTGATCGGATGTTTACCTGGAGCCGATGAGTCCTTGGCACCGGTTCTGGTGGGCTCTCACACCGACACGGTTCTTGAGGGGGGAAGGTTCGATGGGGTGCTAGGAGTAGCCGCGGGCATCGAGGTCGCGCGTAGGCTTCGAGGGGTCCCCATGCAACGAGGGTTACTGGTGGTGGATTTTACCGCGGAAGAACCGACGGAGTTCGGGATTTCCACCGTCGGAAGTCGTGCCTTTGTGGGAAATCTTCCTTCCGAAGTTTTAGTTAGGCAGGATAGTCGGGGGCAAACCTTATCCAGTGCATTGAAAAGCGCTGGGGGTGACCCGGCTAGCCTCGAGGGGGCAGCCCACAAGCCGGGAAGTGTCTATGCTGCCTTGGAGCTCCACATCGAACAAGGGCCCATTCTGGAGCAGAAAAACAAGGAGCTGGGGGTTGTAACGGGCATTGTGGGTATTGGGAGATTCAAGGCAACTGTCCGGGGACGGGCGGATCACGCGGGAACCACGCCGATGGAACTGCGGAAAGATGCCCTCACCGCAATGGCAGAGGCTGTGTTATCCCTCGAAAGGTTCTGTAAAGAGCGAGCATTGCTGGAGAGTTCCTCCCCCCTCGTAGGAACCGTGGGGAAATTGACGGTTGTACCCAATGCTCCCAATGTAATCCCCGCCTGGGTGGAGGCCTATGCGGAGATCCGAAGTTTGGATGTGGGAACGATAGACGAAATCGCCCACCTATGGAAACTGTCGATCGAGGAAATCCAACGAAGACGGGGAGTCGCCTTTTCCCTGGAACACCTTTCCACTTCGTCCCCCGTGGTGGTCGACAAGAGCATACAGGACTATCTCGAGAGGGTAGTGAGTTCCGTCACCCCTGCCTGGATGAAGCTTCCCAGCGGCGCGGGGCACGATATGAATCAGTTGGCTAGAATCGCTCCTGTGGGAATGCTCTTTGTCCCTTGCAAAGGGGGAAGGAGCCACACACCGGAAGAATGGTGTGATCCCCGGGCAGTGGAAAGAGGTGTGGAAGCTCTGTATCTCGCTGTAAAGGAACTCTGTATGGGCCGCTCGATCCTCTAAAGGTATCGTTTTTCTTCAAGTTGAAAGGGGCGACAAGTCAAAGGGCACACCCGTTTCTTTACCTTTTTTACGCAGCACTTCCACCACGGCCTCGGGAAGGGCGATCCCGTGCTTCAGGTAGTACTCTTTCTGCTCGAACTCTTTTTCCCCATGGATAAAGATTCTATCTTTCCCGGGTTCCTTGGGACAGGTTACCAGTTGCTCGATCAACCGATCCATATCTTTTGTAAAATCTTCCAAGGGACGGAAGGCCTGAATATCGATGGCGAGGAAAAAGTGTCCGATATCGGTGGGCCCACCTGTAGTGGCGGCAGGACTGCCCACATCCTTTGCGAATGCCGCTCCCGCCAACACTCCACAAAGGATGTCCACCAGGAGGGCAAGGCCGTACCCTTTGTAGCCGGAAAGATAGTCGGGGCCTCCCAAGGGAAGAAGGGCGCCGCCGTTGCGTATTTCAGAGGGATTCTGGGTTAGCTTTCCCTCGGCATTGATACCGTATCCGAGGGGTACGGTTTCCCCCTTCGTTTCCGCAAGCATGATTTTCCCCATGGGAACGATGCTGGTGGCCATGTCAAGGACGTAAGGTCGATACTTTTTTGCCGGCGCGGCTACGGAAATAGGGTTCGTTCCCAAAAGCCGCTCCCGCCCATACGTGGGGGCCACTAGAGGTTGCGAGTTGGTGAGGCTTGCGCCGATCATTCCATACGGCAACGCCATCATGGAGTAATAGGCGGCAATTCCATAGTGGTTCGAGTTGCATACCGTGGCGATCCCCACATGGTGAGCTTTTGCTTTCTCGATGCACTTTTCCATGGCCGCAATTCCCACTACCTGTCCAAATCCGTTGGCACCGTCGAAACGCACGGTGGTTTCTGTTTCATGTAACACCTTGTAGGGGGTGGATGGGTCGAGTAATCCGGCACGCAACCGATCACCGTAGTACACATGGAGCCGGGAAATTCCATGGGAGTGGATTCCGCGCAAATCGGCTTCCACGATAACCTCTGCAATCTGGCGGGCATGGGGTTCCGGAACTCCATACTTGGTGAGAAATCTCACGATGTACTGGGTGAGATCCTCGGGGCGATAATGAATGTTTTTTTCCATAGTGAGTTTTCCTCCTCTCCAAGGGATTCAAAGGTTTTGCAGGATAGGAACTGTTTCTCCACCCTCCACAATGTAACCAACGGTTGCCTGCTTGGATGTCCGGTTCTCCGCTTCTTTCAATGCTTCTTCTACGGAGGGGAATCGTTCGAACCCCAAGGCTTCACAGTCTTTGTCGCTCAATCCAGGGGAAACACAAAATATTGTACTGTATTCTCTCACGAGAATGTGCTGGTACAGGGCACCGATGGCAGCGCCATCCTCGAGAGCGTCTTCCTGAAGGACCTGTTCAAACTCTTTCTTGGAGCATCGACCGTAGCGGCATAACTCCCCATGGGTTCGGCTGATTCCTTCAGGGAATCTCCCCTGCAAGATAAGGATCCCCCCAGGTTTTACTGCCAGATGCCCCAGTGTAAGAGGCTTGAGCCCTTGCCAGTAATCTAGATCGGCCGGATGCGCGTCGACTACTACGATATCTGCACGTTCAGGAATAGGACGGAGAAAGATTTCTTTTGCTCGTTCAACCCCTGCCCGATGGGCTAGAACCGGATCTCCGGCCACTACGTCGATCAATTGATAGTGAGCGTTGAAAATGGCATTTACGATGAAGGAAAGACCCGCTTTCCGTGCGATTTCTTCGATCAGCAGGCGTACAGGGGTTTCCACCTGACCGGCAAGCCGGGGGTAGCCGGGTAACGATGCAGCGAAGGTATGCATGGCACCCACCGTTTCTGCTCCGCTAATCCCCGGAAGCACGATCTTTCCGCCTCCTCCCCATCCCACCTGGGCATGCGGTACGATGCTGGAAATACCGATGCTGAAATGGGCCTCCTTTATGAAACGATTCACGTAGATGGGGATCCCTCCAGGGGCCTCCCCTGCCAAAAAAAGCGCATCTTGGTTAGCGTATTCATGGTTCAGCACGTGAAAACGGGAGGCAATCTCTGAACCTAAATGCTGTTCCATTTCTTCACGGCTCATGGGCCTATGGGTCCCCAGGGCGATGAGGAAGGTAATGTTTTTGTCAGGTACCCCGCATTTTCCGATCCCTCTCAGTAGAGGCGGAAGCAACACCTTGTGGGGGGTGGGTCGAGTGATGTCGTCTAAAAGGATACAAATACGGTCCTGAGGATGCAGGGACTCTGCAAGAGGAGCAGTCCCAAAGGGGGATGCAAGGGCCTGTTCTACCAGGATGGTAGGGTTGCTTTTCGGGGGCAGTACTAGAGGCTGTATCGAAAAAAGGGTACGCATACGCAAATTCGTGCCTTATTGTGGAATACAATACCATTTTTAGCCCTTTCTGTCAAATTTTATTATCTGAACACCGTTAGGATAGACGCTTTGCTAATTAATACAAATATGTAGGAAAACGTTCCATAAATCTCAATAATATTCCGAAATTTCTAGTTTTTTATTGACAGATCCAGATTTTATCCGCTACACTTTCAACATAGTCGGTATGAAGGGAGGCTCAATATGAAACGAACGATGATCCTGTTTGTAATTTTTGCCTTTTTAGGCAGCAGCATGACCCTGTTCGGGGGAGGTGCCAAAGAACCTGCAGGGGGTCAAACCAAAGCGACCATTACGATCAAGTATTCGGATAGTGACCCGCCGGGAGGTGTCCGTACGGAGTTCTTGAAGAATGTGTGGATCCCCGCGGTGGAACGGGAAACGAAGGGAGCTGTAAAAATCCAAGATTTCTGGGGGGCAGCGCTCCTCTCCGCACCCGAAGCCTTGAAAGGAATTTCGGACGGGGTCGCCCAGATGGGGTTTGTGTTCGCCGAGTTCTATCCTAAACAGCTACCCCTGCACCAAATCTTCAAATTGTTCCCCCGCGGGCCGGGAAAGTGGGAAGTGATTCGCTGGGTGTATGATACCGCATATCAACAGGTTCCTGAACTCCGGAAGGAAATCGAAGAGCAGTGGAACTTGAAAATCATGCTTTACACCTCCGGACTTCCGGGAGCCTTTGCAAGCACAAAACCGATCACGAAGATCGAAGATATTCGGGGACAGAAGTGGAGAGCTTCCAGCCGGTGGGTGCTGGAGTATTTACGTAATGCGGGCGCTATTCCTGTATCAGTTCCGTGGGCGGATGTCTATATGGCTCTGCAAACCGGGACGATCGATGGAGTTCTCACGAACTATGATGGTCTCCACATGATGAAATTCGAAGAACCGGCGCCCAATCTTTTAGTAACCAAGGAAATATGGTGGGCGACACCATTCCTGATTGTGGCGAACAAGACTTTCTGGAACTCCCTGCCCAAAGAGGTACAAGCCGGAATCGAGAAGGCCAACAAGTTTGCCATGGACGAGTTCGGAAAGGCTTTTACAGGAGCCTGGGACAAGATCTATGAGGCTGAAAAGAAAGCCGGTTACAAGGTCGCCGTTATCACGGAGGCGGATCTTGTAAAATGGGAAAACGAACCTGAACTCAAAAAGCTCCATGCAAAGTGGATAGAGGAAAATAAAGCGGCCGGAATCGGGAATGCGGATCAAATCATGGCGAAAATGCAGGCCATCATGAAAGAGGCCATGGAACGAGATAAAAAGTAGAGCGCTTCTTCCTTCTTATAGTCGCATATGGGATTCCGGTCCCATATGCGATTTTTTTAATACCATGCTTTTTGAAACCGAGGGAGGAGCATATGCGCAAAGTGTTTCATAAAATCAACGGGTTTCTTTCCGCCTTTGCAGGATGGCTCATGCTGCTCATGATGGCCCTCCTATTACTCGATGTCATTAGCCGGGGCATCGACAAACCCTTTCAAGGTATTGCGGAAATGTCCGTATTCGTGATGATGGTGGTTATTTATTTCGGTCTTGCCCGGTGTGAGGAATACGACGAGAACGTGAGGATCGAAATTTTGCTCCATTGGCTGCCCTGGAAGTACCGCAAAGGGCTTCTTTTGATTATTAATATAATCCAGACAGTAGTTGTGGGGATATTTCTCTTCGAAATGGTTCGAAACACTCTGATAGCGTATCGGACCCAGGAAGCCGTTGCAGGAACGGTTCAGTTACCCATTTGGCCCATCAAAATCTTGATCGTAATTGGGTTATTTTTCTATCTCATGTCGATTCTAGTGAATACCTATGACAGCGTAAAAAGCCTGAAATCTCGAGAGGAACCTTTCAAAAAAATTCAGGAATCCCCCCCCAATCCCCCTGACATCGCGTTTTAGGAGAAAACCTTATGAGCTTCATTACCATCGGTTCCTTAACGATCCTTCTTTTACTGGTTACCATGGCCTTGGGAATCCCTATCGGTACCGCTTTTATTCTTAGCGGTCTTTTGGGAAGCGGGATTCTGATCGGGGTCAATGGAGCACTTTCCCTGCTGAGCCAGACCGCCTACCATGCCATTGCAACACCCACGTGGGCGTGTATTCCTTTGTTCATCCTGATGGGTGCGTTTGCCGGCATCGGCAGCTTTGCGGCACGAGCGTATCGGGGAGTACATGGGCTGACGTATGGAATCCCCGGCTCTTTGGGAGTTGCCACCTGTTTCGGATGTGCTGCCTTTGGAGCGATCTCGGGCTCCTCCATCGCCGCTACTGCGATATTCGGTAAACTGGCCCTGCCTGAAATGAACAAATACAACTATGACAAAAGGCTTTCTACGGGAGCTATTGCCTCTGCAGGAACCTTTGCATCCATGATTCCTCCCAGCATGATGTTCATCATCTATGCCATGTTTACCCAGACCTCGGTAGGTAAACTTTTTGCCGCAGGGGTTATCCCCGGGCTCATCACTGCCACGGTGTATTCTGCGATGATTGTCTATATGGTAAAAAGGAACCCCCAGTTGGCTCCAAAATTTGAAAAAGAACGATGGTCTTTCTCGAAACGGATTTCTGAAGGTTCCCAACTGTGGCCTATTGCGTTGGTTGCTCTACTGGTATTAGGGGGTATGTACGGAGGCTTGTTTACCCCAACCGAAGCAGCGGCAGTGGGATCCTTCGCTACATTATTCCTAGGTTGGCAATTGAAAGACATTCGAAGCTGGAAACAAGTGGTAGGAGCCATGAAGGATTCAGCGAATACCACTGCCATGATTTTTCTCATCAACATAGGGGCTTTGTACTACAGCCGAGTTCTAGCCATTACCCGGCTTCCCGCGGAGTTGTCTCGAATGATCGATGCCCTACCGGTTCCCGATTTTGTGATCATGCTGGCCATCGTGCTTCTCATGTTTTTCCTCGGAATGATCATGGTCCCCGTGGGTATCTACGCGTTGACGTTGCCGATCGTATATCCCATCATTCTTCGCCTGGGATACGATCCCATTTGGTTCGGAGTTATCTGTTTGAAGATGACAGAAATCGGCGCCGTCACCCCACCCGTTGGATTGAACGTCTTTGCCATGAAAGGTGTGGCCAGGGATGTACCCTTGGAAGATATTTTTGCCGGAGTGTGGCCCTTTGTGGTTTGCGATTTGATTGTTCTCGCGATGCTGATTCTATTTCCTAAAATCGCTACCTGGTTGCCTACGCTTCTTTTAGGTTAGCCGGATAGGTTAGGGGGAAAGATTCATTGAATTGATTGTGATGGGGAGGCTTTATATCCTAAAGATTCGGAAGCTTTCTGGGAGATGGATTTCAAGTAGGAGGTGAGGAGTTCGAGATTTTTGGACCGGATTCGTTCCGCAGGCCCTGTGATACTAAACACCGCGGTGAGTCTACCGGTCTGATTTCTCACGGGAACGGCGATACAGAAACCACCGAGTTCAGTTTCTTCGTTATCGATACTGTACCCCTGTTGCTTGATTTGCTGGAGTTCTTTCCTTAACTGGAGGGGATCAGTAATTGTCTTGGGTGTAAGAGGATGGAGCGGATGGGTTTGTAGATAATCTTCCAGTTCCTCTTCGTCGAACTCGCTTAGAAACATTTTTCCTGATGCGGTGCAGTATAACTGTAAATGAGAACCGATGGAAGGAACTGCTCGGATGAGGTTTTTGCTTATGATCTGATCGATGTACACCGCTGTATCGTAGTCTAAAAGAACGAGGGAGACTGTTTCCTGCACCTCGTTGGATATTTCTGCAAGGAAGGGGCGAAGGATGCGGGTTAGATTGAATTGTTCTTCCGCCTTTTTGCCCAGGTAGATCAGGGAAATGCCGAGGGAGTAGGTTTTGGTAGCTGGATCGTAGGAGAGAAAGTTTCTCCGGACCAGAGTGTTGAGTATTCGAAGGGTCGTTGTTTTGGGCATTCGAGCCTCTCGGGCGAGGGAAGCGAGATCGATGGACGTATTTTTGGTGCCAATTAGATCCAGAATGAAGAGGGCCTTATCTAAGGATCTCACTGTCGCAACACGTTTGACCGTTTTACTTGCCTGTGCCATAGGGGACAGTATAGGCTAAAGGATGGGAGGAATCAAGGAATGGATAAGCGACAACACAGGTATGATCTGATTGTGCAGGACGGGGTGCAGGTGACGGGAAAGGGGTTCAAATACTGTTCCGTGGGAATCCTGAATGGAAAGGTCGAATCCATCGGAGAAGAGGTGAAGAATGAGGAAGCGAAGGAGGTGATCGATGCATCGGGGATGTTCGTGCTTCCGGGTTTCGTGGATGCCCATACGCATCCTTACTACGAGGATGATTTTTCCACCCTTCCGCAGATCGCCGCCTATGGGGGGACTACCACGGTAATTCATTATGCCTACGCGTTCCCCGGCGACTCGGTTCGTCAGGCACTGGATAAGGCATTCGAGAGTGCCGGTAGTTCCTGTATCGATTACGCATTCCACCTTGGATTGTTCGAGGTGGAAAAGCAGTACGCGGATATTCCCCACGCGTTTCCCTATGGGGTAAAAAGCTTCAAAATGTTCATGACCTATGCCAAGCTCGGCAGGATGACGAACGATTATTACCTTGCCGCTGCGATGGATCTCGTGGCAGAGCATGGGGGGATGGTGATGGTGCATGCCGAAAATGGGTTAGCCACCGATTACCTGGAAGACAAGTATCAGAAAGCGGGAATCCCCGCACTGGATTCCTTCCAAAAAGTTCGGCCTGCGATTCTGGAGGAGGAAGCGATCAACCGGGCCATTGCGATTGCCAGGGTCTGTGGCTGTCCGATCTATATCCCCCACATCAGTATCGGTCGAGGGATGGATCCCATTCGACGGGGTAGGGACGCGGGGCACACGGTGTATGCCGAGACCTGTCCCCAATACCTCCTTCTTACGGAAGAGGATTTTTACAAGTGGGGCCCTCTGGCCAAAATAGGTCCCCCCCTTCGAACAAGGGAGGACAATCGAGCCCTGTGGGAGAGTTTGAAACTAGGGGAGATTGACGTGATTGCCAGCGACCACGCGCCCAAAACAAAAAAAATCGGGGACGATTTTCTTGCGGCGGGCTACGGTTCCCCCCAGGCGGAGACACTGTTCTATACCGTTTATCAAGTGGGGGTCAACTCGGGATTCGTTTCCTTACCGCAAGTGGTTCGCTGTTTAGCGGAAAACCCCGCCCGAATCTTTGGATTGTATCCCAAGAAGGGTACCCTAGAAGTGGGGAGCGACGCGGATTTCGTTTTGTTGGACCCTGGGAAAAGACATACGTTGAGCGGAGCAACCCAGCACACAAAAGCGGGATACACCCTCTACGAAGGGTTGGAAGTCCAGGGGGAAATTCGCGCCGTGTACCAACGGGGAAAATCCATTGTAAAGAACGGGATCCTGGTGGCTGAAGCGGGAAGCGGCAAGTATATACCCCAAGGCCCGCACCCATCTTCGTATCGTGCATTCCGTGAACAAAGGAGCCAAGCATGAGCTCTCTTTTAGTGTATGGGAAATACCTCATTCCCGACGCGGGCAGGACCATCCCTTCGGGGGCGGTATTCGTAAAAGATGGCAAGGTGCAGGAAATAGGGCAGTATAAGGATCTCATTCAGAAGTTCAAACCCGATGACCTTCTGGGGGATGCCGAAGCCCTCGTGATCCCCGGTCTTGTCAATGCCCATGGTCATGGCCGCGGTATATCGGACTTCCAGCGGGGCGCGATAGACGACACCCTGGAAGTGTGGAAGTTCCGAAGGTATCCCCCCATCAGTGCCTACTGGGATACCCTTTGGCAGTGCGTTCTGCTGCTGGAATCGGGAGTGACCGCGGTGATGCACAACCATACCCCAACGAAACCTCTATCCGCCGTGGAAGAAATGGAGCACATTCTCCAGGCTTATGGGAAAAGCGGCCTACGGTTGGCTTTCGCGCCCGCGTTGTCCTATGTGCACACCTTCGTGTACGGTGAACAGGAACCGTTTCTCTCTACCCTTTCTCCAGAGGATCGGAAGCTCGCGGAACAACTGATGCAGCATTCCCGACTCTTCACTCCCGAAAGATACTTCGATGCGGTAGACACCCTTGCGCGCTCCCACGATTCGAACTTCATTCGCATCCATCATGGCCCCATGGCCCCCCAGTGGGTGGAAGAAGAGGTACTGCTGGAAATCGAGAAGAGGGCTCGGAAGGAAGGCAAGATGTTGTTTACCCACGTGCAGCAGACTCCCCAGCAGTATCTCTATGGACTGAAGACGCATGGAAAGACGCTCATTGCCTGGATGGAAGCGAAAGGGATTTTAGGACCCCATGTCAGTCTAGGGCATTGCGTCTGGATCACCGAGGAAGATATCCAGGTTCTGGCTAGAACGAGGTGTAACGTCACTCATCATCCTTCTTGCAACTTGAGGGTGCGGAACGGTATTTCTCCTCTATGGCATCTCCATGCCGCGGGAGTTTCGGTGGGATTGGGGATGGACGACAAGGAGTTCGGTGACGATCGAGACTTCATCGAGGAGATGCGGATGGCTTCAAAGTTACACCGAGTCGTGGACGCGGTGCCCGGTTCCCCCTGTTTGGGATCCAGGGATGTGTTTCGGATGGCCACAGAGGGGGGGGCGCGATGTATTGGCTGGGGGGATACACTCGGAAAAATCGAGGTAGGGAAACCGGCCGATTTGGTGGTGCTGGATTATTCTCGGATGACGGAGCCGTTCACCTTTTCCGCGCACGATCCGATCGAGGTGCTTCTCCAGCGGGGGCGAAAAACTCATGTGCGGCATGTGGTAGTAGAGGGTGAGATACTCTTGAAAAATGGAGCATTGACGAAGATCGATAAAGGGGAGGTCCTTGCAAAATTGAAGGAATCCATTCCCGCGGATTATACGGCTCAGTTCCAGCAATCACAGGAAAACTTTTCTTCGCTAAAGAAATCTATCTCCCGATGGTTTGCGGAGCAGGAGAGGGAGCTATCACCCTACCTTCTAGATCCGTTCTATCGGATGAACAACCGGAAATAAAGATATGTTAGGAGGTTTGCTATGGCTCCAAGCCCAGAGGGGTTGCCCAAGGTAGAAAAACTGATCACCTTTATTTATTACCGGGATCTGCAAAAGGGGATCGAATTTTATGAAAAACAACTCGGATTTCCTTTGGCGATCGATCAAGGGTGGTGCAAGATTTACCGCATCTCCGAAGCGGGGTACCTAGGAATCGTGGATGAGAAGCGGGGGATGCACCGGTGGAATGAAGTGAAACCAGTTCAGATTTGTTTTCGTGTTTCCCGAGTCAACGAATGGTACGATTTTTGCGAAAAGTTGGGTGTACAAAATTTATCCGCGTTGTTTGAAAGCAAGGAACTTCGCATCCGGGCTTTCGTGTTCGATGATCCAGAGGGATACCAGATCGAGATTCAGGAATCGATGGATCAAGAGGGGTAAAGGATGGTTTCGGAAGACCCCACAACGATCATTTCCAAGGCTTCCTGGGTGATCTATTGGGATTGGGAAAAGAATCGGCATCGATATGGTAGAGATCTGGATGTGGTATTCAAGGGAAACACCATCCAGTATGTGGGTTCGGAGTATCGGGGAAAGGCGGATCGGCGAGTGGATGGGAACGGTATTCTCGTGATGCCGGGTTTGATCGACCTGCATTGCCACCTATTTGGGGGCAGCGTGGACAAGGGGGTTTTCGACGATATCGGTGCCAAAGCTCTCTATGGGCATGCCCTCTATACATACAGTCCCCTGTTACAAGTGTGGGAGGAGGAAGGGGAAGCGACCGTAGAGGGGGCCCTCTGTGAGTTGATTCAAAGCGGCACCACGACAGTGGTGGATATTTCTAGAAACTATCCAGGGAAAATGGAGTTGCTGGATAGAAGCGGGTTACGGGTGTATGTGGGGGAGAGCTTCAGGCAAGCCCGATGGATCGATGTAGAGGGAAGGGCGGTGGAGTACCAATGGAACGAGGAGGCCGGATGGGAAGGTCTATCTAAAGCGATTCGCACCGTGGAAGCCCTTGGGAAGCATCCTTCCGGCCGTTTGCGGGGCATCATCATGCCCGCTCAAGCCGACACCTGCAAGGCTGACCTCATCAAAGAGGCTTTCAAACAAGCTCAAATCCTCGATGTGCCCTTCCATATCCACGCGGCGCAAACTCTGATAGAAGTGCATGAAATAGTTCGCAGACATGGCATGTCCCCCATACAGTGGCTGGAGGAACTCGAAGTGCTGGGTTCCCGCACAACCCTGGGCCATTGCATCTTTGTGGATCACCATCCATGGTCTCCCTTTCGATCCGAGGAAGATTTGAGACGGCTCTCGCGCTATGGGGTAACGGTTGCGCACTGTCCCACGGTATTTGCCCGCACGGGAATGACACTTCACACCTTCGGGAAATACAGGAAGGCAGGGGTAAACCTGGGGATAGGGACGGATTCCTATCCGTACAATATGCTGGAAGAAGTTCGAAACACCGTTTTGTTCGCCCGTACCACGGGTAGATCCGTATTCGATACATCCACCTCCGAGGCGTTTCACGCGGCTACCGTAGGGGGAGCCCGTGCCCTGCTCCGGGATGATTTAGGCAAGATCGCTCCTGGATGTAAAGCCGATCTTGTGCTGGTGGATCTCTCCCATCCCTCCATGCAACCCGTTCATGATCCCCTTCGAAGCTTGGTGTATGTCGCGGCGGACCGAGCCGTCAAGGATGTGTATATCGACGGAAACCATGTCTTGAAGGATGGTCGCCTGTTGACCTTGGATTGGGCTACCAGTAAAAGAAAGGAACAGGAAGTGCAGAATGCCGTGCTTCAACGGGTTTCCCGACTGGATCCAAAGGGTAGAAGCATTCTTGAAATTGCACCTCTCAGTTTAGATTGACAATTGTTTCTTCTCCATTTAGTATAAAAATAGAATGGTGTACTACAATGCGGACTATCAAGGAACGGAGCGTCACGCTAACGCCACCATTCTTATAAAAAATTGTACAATCCTCACGCTGAACTCTTCCAAACAGATCATTCCCAACGGATGTGTTGAAATCGAAGGTCCCTATATCTCCTTTGTAGGAGACGAAGCATCCTACAGGGTTCGAAACGCGGCAAAAGGAGCGGAACAAATCATAGATGGAAAAGGGGGAATCCTCCTTCCAGGTTTTATCGATTCTCACGCCCATGCGGGTCATGGCCTCACAAAGACTTTAGGAGAGGGGGGAGTGGGCATGTCTGGGGGATGGGATGCTCACATGGAACAACTATATTTTCAGGGCACCACCCCTGAGTTCTGGAAAGCGGAGGCGTATCTATCCGGATTGGAAAAGTTAAAATCGGGGATCACCCTAGGACTCAGCATGTTCGGATCTTATCCTAGATTCGATGATCCTGAAAACTGGGCGGCCCACGTGGAGGCAATGGCGGAGGTGGGGATTCGGGATATCCTCGGTATGGGGCCGCCGAATCCACCCTATCCAAAAACCTTCAGGAAATGGAAGAAAAATGGCACCTATCGGGAATATGCGCTCACCCATCGGGACGCTCTTCTGAAAACGAAAGAAGCGGTTGCCCGGTACCACGGGTATGGCGAGGGCAGGATTCTCTGTTATCCTACGCCCTCCGCGATCGGCAAACGGGAAGGGCTGAGCCTGGAAGAGCATGTTCTTCAGAATGAGGAAATGCTAAAGATCTCCGATGAGTACGGAGTTCCCATTCACGCTCATTCCTATGGGGGTGATATTTCTTTTACCTACAGGCACTCTCCATTTATTTTGCGGAAAGGAGTTTCCCTTGCCCATTGCACAGGCATCTCGAGCGAAGAAGTACAGATTTTGGCCCAAACGGGTGTGTCTGTATGTTCGGGCCCCTGCACTACCGCGTATATCCTGAATCGATGCCCGGTAATCGAACTCCTTGAGGCGGGATGTACAGTGGCTTTCTGCTCCGATGCGAGTGCTCCTGATCGAACCTTCGACTTGTTCGAAAAAATGCGGGTAGGGATTCGACTGCAGAGAGTCCATTTCAGGGATCCCTTAGTGCTTCCCGCGGGCAAAGCACTGGAAATGGTTACCATCGACGCCGCGAAAGCCCTTGGGGTAGACCATTTGGTGGGTTCCATCGAGGTGGGGAAAAAAGCCGATCTGGTTCTTTTGGATATGGAGAAACCGCACCTCTATCCCTTATGGCAGGAACCCTTGCGGGTGGTGTATCAGGCATATCCGCAGGATGTGGACACGGTGATTGTGGACGGAAGGGTGTTGATGAGAAATCGTACAGTAGTACACCTCGATGAAGAGGCAATTTTACGTCAAAGCCAGGAAGAAGCATGGAGTGCTTTGAAACGGGTGGGACTGGAAAAGATGGTGAGCTTGCCGAATACCCTATGGCAGACCACCCACTATTGAACACGGCAACGGCAACCGGTGTTCCGGTGCTTAATTTAGGTGCTTTAGGAGGTTAGTATGAAAAAACGATTCATCCGCATGGGGATAGTGACTCTGGTCTTCCTCGGATGCGTGGGTCTGCTATTCGCAGGCGGGAAGCAGGAAGCGACCAAGGCAGCCCAACCCAAAGTAGTTACCATCGCGATGCCAGGGGATGTCACTACATGGAATCCCTATAGTCGAAATGAGGTGATCAGCAATTCCATGCAGCGGCATGTATTTGAAACTCTCATCTACGTGAACAGCGATCTGAGCGCCTCTCCGGGCCTTGCCGTGTCGTGGACTCCCAATCAGGACGCGAGTGTATGGACCGTCAAGCTCCGGCAGGGCGTCAAGTTTCATAATGGGAAACCTTTCACTGCCAAAGATGTGGTGTACTCCTTCGATGTGTGCAAGGCCGATGGTAGAGGATGGGCCGATGCGCTAGGAAATTTCAAGAGTTGGCGAGCAATCGATGATTATACCGTGGAAATCACCACCATCGTTCCGGATGTGTTACTGCCTAGCCATCTGAGAAATATCGCCATTGTGAGCAAGGAAACCCTGGAAGGCAAAGGTCCGGAGGAAATGGAAAAAACCGTTGTAGGTACAGGCAGATACAAAGTGGCGGAGTACGTCAAAGATGATCGGTTAGTCCTCGTTCGGAACGAGGAATACTGGGGAGAAAAACCAGAGATAGAGCGAGTCATCTTCCGTCCCATCCCTCAGGCGGGAACCCGAACCGCAAGCCTTATGGCCAAAGAGGTTGATCTCATCACCAATGTTCCCGTTCGGGATGCGGATATGCTGAAAACCAGAAGCGGGGTGAAAGTGATCACCGCTCCGGGAATCAGCGCCATGATGTTCGCCATGGGGCAAACCAAACAGAATCCGAGTCCAAACGCTCCGATGCCGATCAAGGCACCGGATGGTTCCAATCCTCTCTCTGTTCGGGAAGTCAGGCAGGCCATCGTGCATGCGGTCAACGAGAACGAGATCATTGAAAAAATCATGGGAGGATACGCGGTAGTTGCTCATACCCCTGTACCGGAAGGTTTCAATGGCTACAATCCGAACGTGAAAAAGTACGAGTACAATCCCGCTAAGGCAGAACAACTCCTGGACGCGGCAGGGTATCGGCGGCAGGCAAACGGATTCAGATTCGAAATAACCCTGGATGCCACCAACGATCGGTACATCAACGATGCCGCCATCGCAACCGCCATCGCGGGCTATTTGGAGAAAGTGGGCATCAAGTGCAACGTGAATCTCATGTCTCGATCGGTGTTCTGGGGATACATCCGCATGTATGAGCAGTATAAGAGCCATTTCATCATGAGTGCCTGGTCTGAACCGAGCGGGGAAAGCGCTCTGATCGCGAAGGATCTCCTTTACAGCGCCTATTTGGACAAACCCAAACGGAAAGGCTGGGGCGGGGTGAACCGAGGCTACTATGCCAACGAGAAAGTGGATGCTTTGATTGAAAAGGCTCTGGCCACCGTGGATGCCAAGGAGCGGGATGCCATTATGCAGCAGGTGTGGAAAATCGCTTGGGACGATGTGGCCCTGTTTACCACCCATCGGGAAACCGCGATCTACGCGCATGGCTTGAACGTTACCTATAAGCCGCGGGTAGATCAGCACATTTACGCGTGGGATATTTCATTTGCCAAGTAACTAGATACTCGTTGAAAGGGGGGAGCTCTTTTTTTCGAAAGAGTATACTCCCCCATAGTATTCAGGGGTGATTCGTTCAAACCACAGAGGTCGAGAAAAAGGTGTGGAAGTATCTAATTAAGCGGCTTCTTCAGATGGCAGGAGTCTTACTGATTGTATCTGCCATAGTATTTTTCGTTACCAGTGTGATAGGGAATCCTGTCTACAACATGCTCCCCGAGAGAGCCCCACCGGAGCAGGTGGAGCAAGTAAAGAAAATGCTTGGATTGGACAAACCTTTGTACGTTCAGTACTTCATTTTTTTACGGAACGCCTTGAGGGGAGACTTTGGCCGGTCCTACACCCATCATCAACCTGCTTTAAAGCTGATCTTCAGTCGTTTTCCCGCGACCATCGAAATTGTGGTGGTAGCGATGCTACTGACCGTCATGGGGGGGATCGCCGGGGGGGTGTATGCGGGAGCTTATCCGAACCGGAAACTCAGTAAAACAATCATGGGCTTTTCCATCCTTGGAATTTCACTTCCCTCCTTCTGGATCGGCATGGTCTTCATTTTCTTTCTCAGCGTCCGGCTCGGATGGTTCCCCGTGTCGGGTAGAGGTGAGGTGGGAGTACTGTTGGGGATCCGTACGAGTTTGGCCACTCTCGATGGTTGGAAACATGTCCTTTTGCCTTCCGTTACCCTGGCGGTGATCAATATTGCCACGATCATACGCCTGGTTCGGGCGGGCATGATGGAAACCATGCGGCAGGAATACATCAAATTTGCCCGTGCCAAAGGCGTGGGAGAGAGGGATCTTTTATTTAAGCACGCGTTGAAAAACATCATGATCCCAGTGGTTACCATTTTTGGGTTGCAGCTGGGAGAGTTGATTGCCTTTACCACCATCACCGAGACGATCTACGCGTGGCCTGGTATGGGAAAATTATTGATCGATTCGATCAATAATCTGGATCGTCCCATTGTATCCGCTTACCTGTTGTTTGTATCCGTACTGTTCGTTGTAATCAATTTCGTGGTCGACATCCTGTATACGTGGATCGACCCAAGGGTTGAGTTATGATGCTCCAGAGAATCGCAGAATCAGATTTTTTCTACCACTACCGCAGATCCGCTACCGCTATCGTATCGTCTTTCCTGCTTTTTTTTATTGTCTTCGTTGCCCTTTTGGGACCCCTGTTGACGCCCCAAGATCCATACGCGCTGTCCAACCTCCACTTGGCGAACGCCTATAAACCTCCGGCATGGTTGCCGGGAGGAGAGCTTCGATTTCTGCTGGGAACCGATCAGCAGGGAAGGGATATTTTGAGCGCTATCGTGTACGGGAGCAGGGTATCGTTGTTCATAGCCCTGCTGGGTGTTTTGCTCTCTTCCACGTTAGGGATTCTGATCGGTCTATTAGCCGGATATGTGGGGGGCAGGCTCGAGGCAGCCATCATGCGTTTTGCCGATATTCAACTTTCCTTCCCCAGCATGTTGATCGCCCTGTTCCTGATGACTACCTTTGGAAGGAGTGTCGTAAATATCATCATAACGTTGACTCTTATTGGATGGGTGCGTTACGCGAGAATCGTCCGGGGCGAAACCCTATCGGTGCGCAAAAAAGAGTACATCGAAGCTTCGCGAGTCATTGGGTATTCAGACATCCATATCATGTTTCGGGAAGTACTTCCGAATGTGCTGAACTCCGTGATCGTCCTATCCACAATTCAAATAGGAACATTCATCCTGCTGGAAGCTACGTTGAGTTTTTTGGGACTGGGTGTACCCGCTACGAAACCGACCCTTGGCATGTTATGCAGTGAGGGGTTTTCCGTACTGTATAGCGGTCTGTGGTGGGTTTCCTTTTTCCCGGGGCTGTACATCGTGTTCATCGTGTTTGCCATTAATTTATTCGGCGATTTTTTACGGGATCAGCTGAACCCACGGTTGCGGTAATGCGCTCGAGAGTAGAAAGGTTTGTATGAACGAAGATTTGCTGTTGGATGTGAGGAACCTGCAAACCTACTTTTACACTCCTAAAGGGGTTGTAAAAGCCGTAGATCGGGTAAGCTTCAATCTCCATAGGGGAGAAGTGCTGGGGATTGTGGGGGAATCGGGAGGGGGAAAGTCCGTCACGGGTTTTTCCCTACTGAGGCTGATAGAGTATCCAGGCAGAATTGTAGGGGGCGAGGTGATTTTCAAAGGAGTGGATCTCCTGAAGAAATCCGAGCAGTACATGCGGTCCCTACGAGGCAAGGAAATCTCCATGGTGTTCCAAGACCCCATGACATCGTTGAACCCTGTATACACTGTGGGGAATCAGCTTGAAGAAAGTTTGATTCTCCACCAGGACTTGACCAAGGAACAACGAAAGCGGAGGTGCATAGAACTTCTAACCATGGTAGGGATACCAAATCCCGAGAAGCGGCTGAAAGACTATCCTCATCAGTTCAGCGGCGGCATGCGCCAGAGAGTGATCATCGCAATCGCTTTGGCGTCCAAACCCGATCTTATCATTGCGGACGAACCAACCACGGCTTTGGACGTTACCATCCAAGCCCAAATACTGAAGCTCATGAAAAAACTATCCGAAGAAACGGGATCGGCCTTGATCCTGATTACCCATGATCTGGCGGTAATTTCCGAACTGACCGATCGGGTGAACGTGATGTATTGCGGAAATTTGGTGGAAACAGGACATACCAAGGCGGTGATTCAAAATCCCGCTCACCCTTACACCGAAGGGCTTCTTCGCTCGATTCCGGATATCGCGGACACGAAACCCAGACTGGAGCCGATCCCCGGCATTGTCCCTAACATGTACGAATTGCCCCAGGGATGCAAGTTTTCGGATCGATGCAAGTACTGCCAGAGCGTCTGCAGGGAACAGGAACCTCCCCTTTTGGAGGTAGGCAGAGGCAGAAAGGTTCTGTGCTTTTTCCCGTTATGGAAGGAAGAGTAAGGTATGAAAGGCGCCCCAGAGAACATTGTACTTGAAGTGACAGATCTCCAGCAGTACTTTCGGGTAGGCAAAGGCATCCTGGATGAACTCACCTGGAAGAAGGGGAGACTGTACCGCGAGAAGCTATGGGTTCATGCGGTGAATGGGGTATCTTTCAAAATAAAGAAAGGGACCGTATACAGCTTGGTAGGCGAATCGGGTTGCGGGAAGTCGACTACCGCGAGAACTGTCATCAAGCTTCTGGATCCAAAGGGGGGAAGGATCCTTTTCCAGGGTGTGGATATTACCCATTACACCAAAAAACAGATGCTTCCTTTGAGAAAACAGATGCAAATGATTTTTCAGGATCCTTACGCATCCCTCAATCCCAGAAGCCAGGTGATCGAAATCGTTCGAAATCCCATTCTGTTTCACGGGATCGAGACCAACAAACAGCAGGCCACCGAGCTTGCGATAGAACTCCTTCGGAAAGTAGGAATTCGGCCTGAACAGGCGAGTCGATATCCCCATCAGTTCAGCGGCGGACAGCAGCAACGAATAGGGATCGCCCGGGCTCTTTCGGTACATCCCCAGTTCATTATCGCGGATGAACCGGTTTCCGCTCTCGATGTATCCATCCAGGCACAAATTTTGAATCTCATGATGGATTTGCAGAGAGAGTTCGGATTCTCTTATCTGTTCATTGCCCACAACTTGGCCGTAGTAAAGCATGCGAGTGATTACCTGGGTATTATGTATCTGGGGAAAATCGTAGAGAATGGGAAAAAGGAACATATATTCTCCGATCCCAAACATCCCTACACGATAGCCTTGCTTAACTCGATTCCTCGCTTATCCGGAAAAAACCTGGACCATGTTCAACCCATACAGGGCGAAATCCCCAGCCCCCTACATCTGCCGAAGGGGTGCCACTTCCATGAGCGCTGTCCTTTCGCTAGGGAGGTTTGCCGTGAGGTGTATCCCGAAGAACGATCCGTCGGTACGGAGCATACGGTTTGTTGTCATTTGTATTGATCGAAAGAGGACAAAGGTACGGTATTTCTTGACAAAACATTGCAATCCTACTGATAATGGAATGGAAGTCCGAATAATGGAACAGGGAGGAAAAGATGGCGATCTACAAGGAAGATATAGCGGAGTATATCTGGAGGAATGGGGAAATCATTCCATGGAAAGACGCGTTGATCCATGTGAACGCAGTGGGCCACGCGTCGGTAGCGGGTATTTTCGAGGGGATCAAGGCATACTGGAATCCGGACAAAAACCAGCTGTATGTGTTCCGTTTGCGGGATCACATGAAACGGTTCTTGTTCTCCATCCGTATGGTGCGATACGGTTTTGAATATTCCTTGGAACAGTTGGAGCAGGCGGTGGTAGATCTTCTGCGGGTCAACAAATACAGACAACATGTGTACATTCGACCCTATGTGTTCCAAAAAGGCATGGTACGGGAACTCCTGCAGCCCCAACCCGGTAAGGCAACGGAACTGGTGATCGATTCGTGGCCCTTCGAAGCGTATCAGTCCATGGAAAAAGCTCTCCATGTGTGCGTAAGTTCGTGGGTCCGCATTTCGGATCACATCATGCCTCCCCGACTGAAATGCTTTTCCAATTATCACAACGGCAGATTGGCCGCCATGGAAGCGACGATAAATGGCTATGACTGGCCTATACTCCTGGATGATGGGGGTAAAGTAACCGAGGGGCCAGGTGCATGCCTGTTGCTAGTACGAGAGGGAAAGGTGATCGCCCCTCCCGTAACCTCCGGCATTCTGGAGAGCATTACCAGGGACACAGTCGCCTGCTTGTGCAGGAATACACTAGGCATCGAGTTCATCGAACGGCCAGTGGATCGAACGGAGCTTTATGTGGCAGAGGAGGTATTTTTTGTGGGTACCGGCTGGGAAATCATGCCTGTAGCCTCCGTGGATAGAATCCCTGTTGGAAGCGGAGGCATTGGTCCGATTACCCGTAAGATCGCGGAAACCTATAGATCCGTTGTCCTGGGAAAGGATCCTGCCTATGCCCACTGGTTACACCCCGTTTGGGATTGACGGGAATGAGGAACATACGTCTATCCTTCGTAAGAGAGAATGTTTCGGCAGTAGCCATTTTGCTGGATGACGCGGCTCCCGCTACCTGCGCCTGTATCTGGAACCTCTTGGAAACCCCGTTCGAGGGATACGCGGTCCATGCGATGTGGACAGGACGGGAACTTTCCCTTCCCATACCTCCGGATCGATTCCCCCATCAGGAAGGGTTGCTCCTGCCTCCCGAAAATCAAACGGTTTTCCCGTTGCCAGGGGATCTAGTTTGGAACAGTTACGCTCCCCATCAATGGCAAGGAGTTCAGGATCCGGTGTACGATTTCGGGATATTCTACGGTAGAGATAGCAGGCTCTTCCTTCCCATGGGGTGGAAAGCGGGGAATCGCTTTGGCAGAATTGCGGAAAACCTGGAGGAGTTCGCTGCCGTCGCGGCCCGCTGCCAAACGGAGGGACGGAAGATGATTCGAATAGAACGTTACTGAACGATGGTATAGGCCAGAAGTGTTTCCGCCGTTTCTTCGCCTCCTTCTCCCATGGTACTGCCCTGAGGAATGACGGTGAGTCCTCGGGTCATTGCCTCTTTCGCCTTGCCAGGCAGATCTGAAAAGGCTTTCTCGATGTCGGCGAATTGGCGCTTAGAGGCTACCACCTTGATGAACTCCGCCCCGTAGGGCGGACCGAGCTGGAACTTGAAAGGATACGCGGCATCGGGGATGGTTACCATCGCGCCCCCCTTGATCTTGTTGTTGGAGTAGAACTGGTTGGGGAAAATCAGCTGGGTTTTCCCGTTCACGTCCACGTGGTACACCTTTAGGTAGGAGTCCTGGTTCACGAACACGTGGATCGTGAGATATTCCCCGTCTCTGTACACGGCTCCCGCCCCACGGTCCGTAACCGCCCGTACCATAAGGGAACCCTTCGCGGTGGCGAGGAGGTTTTCCAGTTCTTTCCTATCATTTATCGCTTTGGCGAACCCAGGGGGTTCCACACTGATCCGGCTCGGAATTTCGGAAGCGGGCACAAAGATTGCGGCGCTTCCCAGTAACTCCCCCGTGGTGAGGCTTGTGAGTTCCAGATGAAGGCGCATGTTCCCGGATGGTTCTCTGGAAAAACGGCCGTACAGAACCGCGTCCACGTCGGTAGTTTTGAAGAAATCCCGGTACATCTGCCGGAACTCGGGATCCATGTTCTCCACCGCGTGACGGGCAAAGAGTTTCACCCGTGGGGAGCCGGATAGGATAGTGGTGAACTTTTCTTCCAGGTAGCGGGAAAAGGCGCTTCCCAATCCCGTGTACTCGTAGGTGAAGGTGCCGAAAGCTAAGGTGAGCACGGGCTTATGGTAGTTTTTGGCCATTCCCTCGATAGCTTCCGCCGACTGGACCTCCCAGGGGGGCTGCGCGGAAAGGGAAGAAAAGGGGAAACAAGCAGTCAGCAGAAGTATTTCTATGAACTTTTTCATGGATCGAACACCTCCGTGATCCTTTAAAAAGCAAGGATATATCAGGAAACTGAACATTGGCAAGGATGTGCGAAGGTGGCAGGAGTTCCCCACGGTTTTTCAGGTTGCGGTGGGGGAGGGGTTTCTACGCGGGAGAGGCCAAGACCTATCGAGCACGATAAATGAGAAAACTCCCCCCATCAGTACAGCCTTACGGATATCCAAATTACCGGTATCGGACCAGTGTCCCCGGTATGGACCGGATACCGGATGCCGGGAAAGATGGTAACCCGTTCCTCTCGCAGTCTTCTATTATAGGATATACCGTACCAGATAGGCCGGATGATGCCGAAGGTTTTCGAGATGAGGAAAATGACCATGCCTGTGGCGATTACTTTCTGGGCCATCTCGAAATCCCAATCCATCCCAAAAAGACCAAAAAATACCGTCTTCTCGGCTATATACGCGAATGAGCCGTACACGCCGAATGCTATGAGCCCCCCACCCGCCAGATCTCCCACCAGGCAGATGACTCCGCCCAGGGTATCCCCCTGCGTGAAGGAACCGATTCCGAAGCCGGGAATCAGATTCAGGATCACGGGAACGGCGATCTTTTTTTCTTCCTGTACTGCTGGTTTCTCTTCCTCCCCGAACAACGAGAGTAGACAAAAAAGAAGAAGGAAGCCCATTAGAAACATCTGCTTCATGCCGGAACCTCCTTTGGGGTACACCCCTATTCAATTGTATCACGGTTGGGTGAAATCGGCTGTGCTATAGTAGAAAAGATCACCCCGATCCCCTATAGTGCCAGGTATGCATACAATCCTCGAAGGAATACGGGAAGAACTGCGTTTGAAAGGCGACGAGGGAGTTCGAAAAAGTGGTCAACGGTTTTTCAAGGAAGAAGTACGGCTGTACGGGGTGAAAGCGCCGGAGGTGGAAAAGATCGCCTGCGCTTTTTTCAAGACTGTCCAGAATGAAGGGAAAAAGGCGGTGTTTGCCTGCTGCGAAGAACTCTTCCGTTCGAGATACCTGGAGGAATCCTTCATCGCCAGCCACTGGGCTTACGCGCTCCGGCGGGAGTATGTACCGGAGGATTTCCTCGTTTTCGAAACTTGGGTAGGATCCTACGTATACAACTGGGCCTCTTGCGATACCTTCTGCAACCATACCATGGGGGATTTCGTGGAGATGTACCCCGGGTATATCGAGAACCTGAAAGGCTGGACAAAGTCGAGAAACCGCTGGGTTCGGCGCGGGGCGGCTGTATCCCTGATCGTTCCCGCCCGGAGAGGAAAGTTCCTTACCGATGTGTTTGCCATCGCCGACCTCCTCCTCTCTGATCCTGACGATCTGGTGCAGAAAGGGTACGGGTGGATGCTGAAAGCGGCTAGCCAGGCACACCAGAAGGAAGTGTTCGACTTCGTGATGGCTCGAAAACCCCGCATGCCCCGGGTAGCCCTCCGGTACGCCATCGAGAAGATGCCCCAGGATCTGCGAAAACAGGCGATGGAGAAGGGGTCTGACGTGTGGTGAATGTAAGTACCGGTTGGAAAAACGCTCTTTCCCCGCGAAGGACAGTAATTCCCCCAAACGCGATTGACGGCGGTCGTGCTATGCCTCCGATGCCTACTCATAAGCATCCTCAGATAACTTTCAAAAACCTGTTCCTGTATCCTATAGGGATAGTTTGACAAACCTTGAAGGGGTGCCTATCCTTGTAGGTAAGGAAAATCGAAAACACAGAAGGAAGAAGTTATATGCATGAACGAGAAATCCTATTAAAAATAAAAGAACTTCCTGAAGAGTTGAGGAAAGAAGCATTAGATTACATCGAATTTCTCCTAAACAAGTACAAGCGCAAAAGTGCTGTGGAAAAGGGATTTAAGTTTGATTGGGAGGGAGGGTTGTTGGAGATAGGAAAAGACTTCACTTCCGTTGAATTACAGCACAAAGCTTTGGAGTGGAGATCGTGTTTTTGATAGATACGAATGTGTTTTTAGAAGTTCTATTGAGTCAAGAAAAGAAAGAAGAGTGTAAGAGATTTTTAGAAAAGAATATCGGATATCTCCATATAACAGATTTTTCCTTGCACTCAATCGGGGTTCTTCTTTTTAGGTTCAAAAAAGAGGATATATTTAAGGAATTTGCGGAAGACGTTCTTCCTAATTCAAAACTCCTCTCATTGCCGCTTAAAATGTATGGGGAAGTTGTGAATGTTAGAAAAAGCAAGGATTTAGATTTTGATGACGCGTATCAGTACATTATCGCTAAGTATTATAGATTACAAATTGTTACAATGGACAAGGATTTCGAGAAAATTAAGGATATCAAGATCATATTTCTATAGCGAGATGTATTTGGCTTTATAAGCCCGCAACTCCCAACATCCCTCCGGTACGCCATCGAGAAGATGCCCCAGGATCTGCGAAAACAGGCGATGGAGAAGGGGTCTCCCGGGTTCCTCCTGCAATAACCGATGCGGGAGGCGCATTACCCCTATGCCCTCACTGCCAACCTTGGGAGCAAGCGTCATTTGAATCGAGTAATCCATGTGGCAAGCGCCTTTCCTCTATCCAAGGAATAGGATTTGACATATTATCTGCACACGTTTATTCTTGTAGGCAACCTATGATTGAAATCAGAGGTACAGGCAGAAGAAATCTTAAAATCGAAACTCCATATAATGAAACGGTAGTTCAGAGTTTGCGGAAAATTCCAGGCCGATTGTGGAATCCCAAAGAAAGGGTTTGGGTAATCCCGGATACACAGAACCATATCGATCTACTGCTAAAGGAACTCTATGACACCGGACAGTTCACTTCTTCTTTAGGGGCTGATCATGAGCCGCCGGTTCCTGTATTCGACAAGCCATGTATTCATAAGGAATCTATATCAGAGTCCCAGACAGCTGCCATGATCCGGGAACTGAAGCTGAAAGGGTACAGTAAAAAGACCATTACCTCCTATGTGCGGCAAGTCCAATTATTTCTGCATCGGACTGGGATTCCCGCGGAACTGGTACGGCGGGAGGACGTTGTTCTGTATCTGGAGAAGCTTCAAAATATTACCGGCCACCTGAACCGGAGCACGGCCGCTCATGTGATTAGCGGACTGCGAGCATTGTATCGTTCCATGGGGAAAAAAGGCGCAGCCAATCCTGCTGAAGGTATTCCCTACCCCAAGCATGAATTGCGGTATCCGGATATCCTATCGAAAGAAGAGGTCAAGCGCATTCTGCGGGCCACCCGAAACCTCAAGCATCGTTTTCTCTTGATGCTCATCTATTCAGCAGGACTCCGGGTAAGCGAAGCGGTAACCTTGAAACTGAACGATTTGGATTTCAAAAGAAACCTGATTCATATCCGGCAGGGAAAGGGTAAAAAAGACCGGTTTGTCATGCTTTCCCGAACCATTGGGGGAGCCTACCAGGAGTACCGCGCCTGCTACCCAGTGAAAGAATGGCTGTTTCCCGGCGCTGATATTACTGCGCATCTTTCTGTCAGAAGCGCCCAATCGATTTTCTATAATGCCGTTGAGCGTTCCGGAATCAAGAAGAATGTAAGTATTCATTCCCTACGACACAGTTTTGCCACACATTTGCTGGAAAATGGCACTGATCTCCGGTACATCCAGGAACTCCTGGGGCATAAAAGTTCGAGGACAACGGAAATGTATACCCACGTGAGCAACCGAGATATCCGAAATATTCCGAGTCCGCTGGATGAGCTGTAAGGAAGGCAAGGGAGGAGGTTATCTACAGAAAATACAGGATAATACCGGAAGGGGCTGGTTATATGTATGGTGTACATGAAGAAAAAGGGAGTTATATGCAAAAAGCGCATTGAAACTTTTTAATCGCCCATCCGTGGGCTCACAAATAAAACTTTTTTTAAATTATTAGTGATGGATGGTTATCATGAAAAAGCGACAAAAAATTAGAAACGGAATCATTATTTTTTCATTTCTACTATTACCAATAACGCAATTCTATTTTTCTCCTTATTTAATTGTTTGGGGTGCTTCAAGAGGTATAATTACTGCAAGCTTTTTTACATTTGCATTACTTATGCTAGGCTCACTTTTTATAGGAAGAGCATTTTGCGGGTGGATTATGCCATGCGCCGGCATGCAAGAAATTTTCTTTTCAATTAATAATAATTCTCCAAAAACAGGAAAACTTGATTTATTAAAATTTGCAATTTGGATACCATGGATATCTTCCATTATAATACTAGTTATTCTTGTTGGTGGTTATAAAAAAATAGATTACTTCTTTCATCTCGAATATGGTATTTCAGTAAATAATGTTTATATGTATATTCCTTTTTATAGTGTTCTTATAATATTTTTTTTGAATTCTGTTATTTTTGGGAAACGAGCGAATTGTCATTATATTTGCTGGATGAGTCCTTTTATGATCATTGGTAGATTTATTAGCAATAAATTTAATTTTAATGCATTACGACTTAAAGCAGATGTAACTAAATGTAAAGAATGCAAGTTATGTAATAAAACTTGTCCGATGAGTCTTGATGTTCTTACAATGGTAAAAAACTGTAACATGGAAAATACTGAATGCATTTTATGTGGCAACTGTGTTGATATTTGTTCGAAGAATGCTATAAATTTTTATTTCGGGAAAAAGATTAAGAATGATTGATCCATATTTATTGTAAAAAGCTCAACATCCGTGTTTCGCTTTCACAAAAACTTTTCTTAACCGCGCTTTCAGCATATAACAGCGGCTAAAACGCTGCGCCGGAGTACCGGCTTGGCCTTCGGCACATTGGCTTCCGCGAGTACGCTCCAGCCAACGTCGTTTAGCCGCGGAACGTTGTCGGACATTTTGGTGCTTGACGTTTCTTAATATCAAAGTAAGCCGGCAAAATCAAATAAAATGTAATGAATAAATGACCACCGAAAAAAAATATAAAAACTGACCTCATGCCCTGAGTTGCGACGCCTTCATCCCGGGGCTGGAACCCCATGAATAAACTCATAGAAAAATAGGAACGAGAGGCGAAAGATCTCTTTCCACATCTCCTCCGAAACCTTCCGACACCCCCGCAGGAGCACAAAAATCCCCGAGTAGTTACTCCATTTTTTTCCCCTTCCCCCGGTACACCTGATCCCGAAGGTTCTCTCCCACCAGCACCGCAATCCCATAGGCCAATAGCACTAACGCCAGCAGCTTCTCTAAGATGTCCCGCCTCTTCGGCATCATCTTCTCCATCTGGAACACACTCTTTAGATCCCGAAACTGCTCCTCAATCTTCATCCGCTTCCGATACAGTTCCAACGCCTGCTCGGGATCCTCTAGAAACGTCACGACCCACAGCGGCTCCTCGTACTTCTCTGCCCAATATCCGGCTACCTGCACCTGAATCCGCCCCTTGTACCACACCCCCCGCGCTGTGCCAAGATAGTTGTCCCCTGGATAGGGAAAGAAAATATGTGATGTGGAGGGACAGATGGCACGGTATAGCGCACAGTTTCGGAACACGATTCTGAAAAAGTTGCTTCCCCCGGAGAACCGTTCCGCACGGGAACTAGCCCAGGAGTATGGGGTAACGGTAGCGACGATTTACGGCTGGAAAGCCCACCTGAACCGTGGTACGCTACGCAGGGACGAAGGTGAGGTGAGTAACCGGCAGCGATCCCTAGCCGAGAAGTTCAACCTATTGCTGGAGGCGCAGAAGGTGTCGGAGGAGCAGAAAGGTTCCTGGCTACGGGAGAACGCCCTTACACACGGAGCACCTCACGGTATGGGAACAGGAGGTACGGGAGTATATGGCGAAGGGTGAGGCAAAGTTGCGGGAAGAGTTACGGGAGGCGAAGAAGGAGCTGAAGAGGCGGGAGCGGGAGTTAGCGAGGAAGGAGAAGGCGTTAGCGGAGATGGCGGCGCTGTTGGCCCTTCAAAAAAAAACAGCGTTCTTGTTGGGGGAAAGCGAGGAAGACGGATAGAGCCGGAGAAGCGGGTACTAGTGTGCGAGCTGGTCGAGGAGGCGTGGGAGGCGGGAGCGCGGTTAGCCAAGGCGTGTGGGGTGGTAGGGATCCATGTAAAGACCTTCTGGAGGTGGAAGCGAGATCCGGAGGATCGGAGGCGGGGGTGTCGGAAGAAGAACCCGCGGGCGCTGACGGAGGAGGAGCGGGTAGAGATTGTAAGAGTTTGCTGTTCCGAGAGATACAAGGATTGTGCGCCGGCGGAGATTGTGGCTCGGTTACAGGAAGAAGGGGTGTATCTGGCCAGTGTACGAACCTTCTACCGGGTACTGAAGGAAGCGGGGAAGCTGCATCATCGGGGCAACACCCGGCCGGCTCGTAAGCCTTACACACCGCCGGAACTGCAAGCGGACGGGCCGGATCAGGTGTACAGCTGGGACATTACCTGGCTGCCCTCCACGGTGCGAGGGTTGTTTTGGTTCTGCTACGTAGTGATAGATGTATGGAGCCGGGAGATTGTGGGCTGGGCGATTCACGAGGAGGAATCGGAGACCCATGCCCAGGCCTTGTTTGCCCGGATAAAACGGGAACGGAATCTGAAAGGGACGTGGGTGCACTCAGACAATGGGCATCCCATGCGGGGAGCTACGTTTTCGGTGTGGCTACAGAACCTGGGGATGTTTCTGTCCTATTCCCGACCTACGGTGAAGAATGATAATCCCTACATTGAGTCGTTTTTCAAGACGTTGAAATACCATGCGGCGTATCCGGGTCGGTTTGGCAGTGTGGAGGAGGCTCGGGAGTGGATGGGAGGGTTTATCGACTGGTACAACACGGTGCATCGGCATTCGGGGATCGGGTTTGTGACCCCGGAGCAGAGGAGACGGGGGGAGGATAAAATCCTATTCGAGAAGCGGAATCAGACGTTACGGGAAGCCGGGGAACGTCTGAAGCACCGGTTTCCCAAGACAGGGCCGAAATTGTGGGAATACAAACGGGTCGTGTATTTGAATCCTTCCCAAGAAACACGAAATTACTTGTGGAGAAGAGCATCTTGAGGTGACAAATTACTTGACACTAAGCGACAGCTCCGGAATGTCATCCAGGTATTTTACGTCCACCCTTCTCAAAGGCTGGTAAGAGCTTCTTCACCTCC